>MDTG01203574.1_pt1 | contig 10784 bp, 12 predicted proteins | sample 811421 | NCBI WGS metagenome assembly MDTG01 (sample SAMN05326645, study PRJNA326480) | marine metagenome | isolation source: seawater | place: Pacific Ocean: South East | collected 2011
GCTGGCTTCTCGCCTACTTACGAAAGTCCTCGCGGACTTTCTTTGTCCGTAATTATTTACTAAATTAGTTGCTTGAAACACGCAACAAACCATATACAAACACGTTGTAAGCAATTTAAGAGCAACCTATGAAAGACAAAGAAATCAAAGTAAATTATCTATTTGGAGTTGACAGAAATGATTTCTTGGAGTTGGAAAATTTAGGCTTTGAAACTGAAATTCCTGAAGAAAAAGAGCAAATGCCAATTTATGCGCTCGGAACGAAACCTGAAGACTACATAATTATATTCTCAATTTGGTTTTCACTAATAGTAACGGAAGAATTAACAAAAGGAATTGCTGAAAAATTAATATCAAATTTTACAAAAACTATTAAACGTATTTGGAAAAAACACAAAGACAAAAAACCTGCTAAATTGACATCTGGAAAAGAACCAGAATACAAACTTCCGAAAGCAACTTTGACATTTAAAATATCAGAAAATGAATCTACAACGCTCGAAATTACAAACGAATTTAGCGAATCGGATTTAGATAAAATATTAGAAACTCAATTGGAATTGGTAAAAATGCAATACAAGAACAGGAAAGCTGAACTGAAATTACAGAAAAAAGGAAAAAAGTGAAATTGAACCAATCAGTAATTGACCAACTCAAAACAGAGTTTATTGACGAATTAAATAAATGTAATAAATATCCAATTAAGACATTGGAGGATTTAAACAATATTGATTATCAAAAAAATAATGGTGCAGTTTATTTCATCTACGCAACTAATAACGGAAAAACGAAATTAAGATATATTGGAAAAAGTAAAGGAAATAGTTTAAAATCAAGGTTTAAATCACATTTCTTTGGAATTGGAAAAGGAACAGTTTCCAGATTTCAAACAGTCTGTAATTATAGAGAAAATGGTTGTGAGTTTTTCGTGAAAATCGTTTGGACAAATCCACAATCTTTACGGAATTTACTTGAGGAAATATTTATTGATGAACTTAGGATTAAAGAAAACCTTTGGAATGGAAAAAAACTGCTTACAACAACGTATATAGCTCATAGCTGGGAAGTTGCTTAATCGAAGTTAAGGCATATTTGGAAAGTCGTCAAATTTTTAAATTTGACGATTTCCAATAAAAAAGATAAATAGTAAAATTTAAAAATCTGGCTTGTGCTTAATCCGAAATTAATTTTTTAATTTACACGCTACGAGCCATATACAAGACCGTTGTGTGTAATTTGAGCAACCGAACTAAAAACAAACTGAATGGGAATATTTGGAAAACTATTTGGAAGTAAAAAACTAAAAACGACTGACTCTGATTTTGGAGAAATTGAGAGTTTTAGTACGAGAGGAAATGATGTTGGTTGGCAAGTGAATAAAAGATTTTTGGATTCTGATATTGAAATTCTTGTTGCAGGAAATAAAGACGGAATATCTGAAAATCAGAAACGGATTTTACTCAATGCGCTGAATAACGAAACGGAAATAAAATCTGAATCGGAAAAAGCACTTAAAGAACAATTTGAAAATGCGGAAATGGAATTCATATCGATTGAAAAACATTTTGAACTGAAAGGAATATCTGTACGTGACGAAGGATTTGAAATGGCTTTTCAGGAAAAAGAAGGTCAAAACTACTTTTTCAATGTTCATTTTGAGAATAATAAACAAGTTGGAGTTTCGATTGACGGATAGAAATCGGAATAAAAACTACACACAACACCGTATATAATTTATTGCTAGTTCTAGCCTACTTACGAAAATCCTCGCGGATTTTCTATTCGGTTTTTATTTACTAAATTAGATGCTTAAACACGCAACAAACCATATACAATCACGTTGCCATTCATTAAAAACCGAACATAAAACCGACAATGGATTTTTACAGAAAAACTACTTTAGGACTTTTTGATAGTTCTCAAAAATCATTTATAATTCCAGTTTACCAAAGAGCATATTCGTGGGAAAAAGAACAATGGGAAACTTTTTTAAACGATTTAACGGAACAAATAGAAGGGCAAAATAATTATTTTTTCGGGAATATACTTTTAGAAACTTTAAAGAAAGATACTAAATACGAAATCATTGACGGACAGCAAAGAATTACAACATTAACCATTTTCATTCGTGCTATTTTAAATGTTTTAGCAAAAAGAAAACACGAAATTTTGTTAAAGGAATTTGACTTTCAAACAAAAGAAAGTATTTACCTAAAAAATGGTGGAAATATTAAACTTCGTCCTGTAGAATATGACAGAGCCTGTTTTGACGCTATAATCATTGATAATAAAAACAATTTTGAATCTAATACACTTTCACAAGACAGAATAAAAAAATCAAAAAAATTCTTTGAAAATGAACTTAATAAATTTTCAACAGAAAAAGTACTACGTGTTTTAGAGAAAATAGAAACTACTGATTTAACTGTAATTGAACTTGAAGGAAAAAAAGATTCAGCCTTAATGTTTGAACTTGAAAATAATAGAGGAAAAGATTTGACCAATATGGAGAAAATCAAATCCTATTTTATGTATCAAATGTACGTTTACAGCGAGCCAGAAGTAGTTGAATCAAATATCGAAAATGTATCAAATATTTTCAAACTAATATACCTAATCATAAATGACTTCAAGAAACTTAATGAAGATAGTGTTTTAATATATCACAATAACGCTTACATAAAAGGATATAATTATAGAACATTAGAGGATGTAAAAGAGGTTTTTAAAAAATCAGATGACAAAATAAACTGGATTAAAAGTTACATAACTGAACTTCATACTTCATTTTCAAATATGAAAAAATTTGAAAACTCGAAAAATCATTATGCCTTTAAATTAGCAGAACTAAATGCACCTGCTTTTGTTTATCCATTCATAATTAAAGGCTACAAATATTTCGGAGATGATGAACAAAAACTAAATACGTTGTTCAATTTAATTGAAATTTTAACATTTAGAGCCAAATTAATAAACAGTAGAGCGAATATTCAAGAACGTTTAAATTCAATATTACTCAACTTCAAGGGGAATCTAACTAATTTGGTTTTAAACGTAAAGAATAAACTTAACGAAACGTGGTATTGGGGAGATAATAATGTAAAAAGTTATCTAAATGGAGCAATGTATGGAAATAAAGTGTTGAATTATCTGCTTTGGCAGTATGAAAATTCAATACAAAACAAAGGTTATAGTATTAAAAATTTCTCAATAGAAAATGAACAAATTGAACATATTTCACCACAAACGCCAACAAATGGAGAACCTTTAGAAACTGGATATGACGTTGATGAAAACAATGAATATTCAGAAGATTTTTTAACTAATATTGTAAATAGTTTAGGGAATTTAATGCTTATTTCAGGTTCTCATAATGCTTCAATTGGAAATAAACCTTTCTCTCATAAAGTGAACTCTTATAATCAAAACCCTCTTTTAAATCAACAAGCGGAAATAAAAGATTACGCAACAAACGAAAATGGAGATTCATTTTGGAAATCGGATTCAATTAAAAAAAGACACAATTATATTGTCGGATTTGCAACAAAAATTTGGGGTTTTGACAATATAAATTTGAATCATTTAAAAGAAGAATTAGAAGATATTGAGGAATTGAAAATCCAAAACACATCAGATTTGGAAAACAATCCTATTGAACCAACTAATTTAAAATCAAAAAGTAACGGAAAATTATCAATAGAACTGAATCCAGAATTGGAGTCTGATTTTAAACAACTCTTGCTTGAAAAAAAGCAAGCATTTATTACTACATTTTATGAAAACGGAACATCAGAACAACGAATTTGGAAAGCGAACAGTTTTAAAGAAAGTTCGGGAGTAATGGGAAATTTGCGTTCAAGACCCGAATTTAGAAATGGAAATTGGCAGGAAAATGGAATTGAAAAAGTTTACGTTTCAATAGAAAAAACCGAATAAAAAAATAACGAAATGGCAACACCGTGTATAATTCATTGCTAGTTCTAGCCTACTTACGAAAGTCCTCGCAGACTTTCTATCTGTGATTTATTTGCTAACTTTAGGCTTAAACCACGCAACGAAATCATACACAAACACGTTGCCATTCATTGAAAAGGAACGCAAAAAAAAAAAGACAATTAAACGAGAAAAATATAGATTATGATAAAATTTTGGATAATAGCAATATTGATTTTTATAATAGTTACGCTTATACTAGCGAAATTAACATTGAAAAAAAGCAGAAAAGAAAGAGGAGAGAAAATGTGGAAATTGTATGATGGAATGACAAAATATTGGCTGCGTTTATCATTAGCTAGTTTGGGAATAACGACTTGTATAATATTTTTAGTTAATTGGATAGGATTTCCAATTATACCATAGAATTTTGGTGGAATTTAGCACTTAAAATGAAATGAGAATATTTGCGAAATCGAAAACCTGAATTAAAAAAGAGAATTGTGTACGGAATTTAGCAAGTTGCGGAATATATCACTCAATCGGAATTGAAAAATATTTCGGAATACAACGCTGACTGAATTCACTCAAACGCTGAAAATCGGAAAACGGAATAAATTGAATGCTAAAAAACAACGAAATGGCAACACCGTATATAATTTATTGCTAGTTCTAGCCTACTTACGAAAATCCTTGCGGATTTTCTATTCGGTTTTTATTTGCTAAATTACGTGCTAAACCACGCAACAAACCATATACAAACACGTTGGCAAACATATGAAACACTCATACTTATTATTAATAATATTAATTTCTTTTAGTTGTTCAAACTTAAAATATTTGAATGAATTTAAAGGACTAAATTCTAAACCCAAAATTGTAGAATCTAGATTATTTGAGGTTAAAAATAATGATATAGAAAAAGCAAGAAATAATTCATACAAAGACGTAATTGAATTTGATTATAAAGGACGAATAATCAATCAACAAAATTTCAAACCTGATGGGAGTATAAATAGTGGTTGTGGGCTAGAATATGTTTATCTTAAAAATGGAAATATTAAGCAAACTAAAAGTTATAAATCTGATGGTTCAATTAATAGCCAAACAGATTATTTCTACAACAGCAAAAATCAGCTTATTCGTCTTGAAACTAAATGGGGAGTTACAAAACATTTCTTTTATAAAAACGGTAATCTTGTAAAAGAAACAGGAACAAAAAAAGGAAAATTTTATTATAATACAGAATTAAAATATGATAATAAAAATAAAAAAATTGAATCAAAAAGTTTTACCGAAAACGGCAATTTTAAAAGTCTAATAAAATTCTATTATGATAAAAACGGGTATATTTCTGGTACAGACTGGTATTCAAAAAAGGATAGACCACATTCAATATATCGTTCAATAAATGACGACTTTGGTAATAGAATTGAACATATAAGATATTCTATAAAAGGTTCTGACACAACATTAGTATTTAAAGAAAAGACTGTTTATGAATATGATAAAAACAAAAACATTCTTAAATCTATTTCAACTTTAGATGACAAACCGAATCTGAAATGGATAACGGAAAATAAATATATCTATTGGAATTAAAATACGTTTGCCAACAACGTGTATAATTAATTGCTAGGTCACTGCCGACTTACGAACATTCCTGCGGAATATTCTATCTGTGATTTATTTGCTAAATTAGTTGCTTAACCACGCAACTAACCATACACAACAACGTTGTAAGTCATTTGAGAAACTATGGAACAAAAAACATTAAAATATTTAAGAGTATTTATACCTGGGTTTGTTTTACTTCTTGGACTATATCCAATGTACAATCATTATTTTTCTGAAATCTATGACATTACAAGCTTACACGTAATGTACATTTCGTTTATATCATTATTATTAGGTGCTGTTTATTACCAATTAAATATTCAAAGAATAATAACTAAACCGTCACATTACTTCATTACTAAAAATATTTTAGACAAGCTTATTTCTGCATACGATAGAGAAATTAGTACGGAAGAAAGAAAAACATTGAAATATAAAGACGCCTATATGACTACTTTTTACAAAGTAATTGATAACGATGAATCTTTAAAAAGGAAAGGAGAAAACGTGAAATTCAATGGAATATTTTGGACTTCTACAGCTGATATTTCACTAATATTTATTATCCTGTTTTTTATTTACAAATATTTCTTTGCGGAAATAAAGAATATTGAATTACTCACTACGTTTTTACTTTACACAGCAATAATCTCATTTATACTACATTTAATTTCAGTAAAAAAACACATTAACCTCTCAAATAAACAACTAAATCCAATTGTAAACGATAAAGAATTGTCATCTATTGTTAAAACAAAATTTGATGACATTTTAAAATAATCGTATGCAAAAAACACCTAAAAAGGATAAAGAAGTAATAAAAGTAATAATTCGTGAATACCAAAAGAACACACTTCCTTGGTATATTGGATATAGTGGAGGAAAAGATTCCTCTTCAATGTTAAAATTAGTTTTTAATGCTTTAAAACAAGTAGATTCTTTTCATAAACCAATTACAGTACTCTATTGTGATACAGGTGTTGAAAATCCAATTGTAACAACTTATGTTTATGAAACCTTTGATAAACTAAAAAGAGAATGTGAGAAGTTAAATATACCTTTGATTTTTAAAATAGTTAAACCCAAATTAGAAGATAGATTCTTTGTAAAAGTAATTGGGAGAGGCTATCCTACTCCAACTAATATTTTTCGTTGGTGTACAGACAAATTAAGAATTAATCCTGTTAAACAGTTAATTGACAAAGACGAGAAAGCTGTTATCTTACTTGGAGTGAGAAGTTCTGAAAGTGAGCAAAGAGATAGAACAATATCTAAACACAGAACAGATAATGAGTACTATCTAAAACAAAGTGGTTCATCAAAGAACATCATTTTTAGCCCAATTATTAATCACGCTTTAGAAGATGTTTGGCTTACATTACGCTATAATGAATTACCAGAAAGCATTGACTTTAATCAAATTAGAACAATATATCAAGATGCAGAATCTGAATGCCCTACCTATAGAGAATCTAAAGGCTCTTCTTGTGGAAACTCAAGGTTTGGTTGTTGGACTTGTACTGTAGTTAGAAAAGATAAATCTATGGGAAATATGATAGAAAATGGATACTCAGAATTAAAAGAACTATATGACTTCAGAAATTGGATTTCAGAATTTAGAGATAATGTAAAGTACAGATGTTCTTTCAGAAGAAATGGAGTTAAAGGTTTAGGACCTATAACATTAGAAGGAAGAAACATAATTTTAGAAAAGTTATTAATTACAGAACAAATAAGTGGTTTGAATTTAATTAGTAAAGAGGAAATAAAAAGAATTTATGAATTGTGGGAAATTGATAGAATAAATGAGAATTATTCAGAAAACGCCTTACAACAATAGCTATAATTAATACGGGTTTTGGTGCTTAATCCAAAGTTTAGTGTATTTTATAAAGTCCGCCAAATCTTTTAATTTGGCTTTAGAACAGAAAAGATAAAACAAAATAAAAAGTTTTGGCTAAGTGCTTAATCGAAAGTTCACTACTTTTAATTCCCGTACTAACCATAGCTTAAACGTTATAAACAAGTTGAAAAAAGTACTACAATTAATATTTATAGTCATTGGATTAACATCTTGCAAAGCTCAAGAGGTTGACGGAATTTGGATGTCAATTGACGATAGAGTCATTGATGAACATCATTCTTTTTCTTCAGGCATGTGGGGAATGATTATCGATTTTGATAAATCTGAAATTAAAGCTGTACTTTCCGATTGTACATATAAATTCGAAAAAAGACATAAAGAAATAAAAATCGTACACAATATTGATTCCATTGTTTATCCTTATGAAGTTTTTAAAAAAGATTCTATAGAAATTGAAATTGTAAAAAACACAATAACGGTCTTTAAACGATTGAATTTCGATTATCCTCTTGAATCAACAAAATCAGAAATCGTTAATTTTTTGACTGATAATTGTGTTAGGAAATTCGGGGATTCGATTGAAGTCAAATTTTCAAAAAACTACCATCCTTTAGACAAGAATAAAGAACTCCGAATGACAGAAACTATATGGAATAATAGCCGACCATTAGTAGGAAACTGGAGTATTGGAGAAATAAATAAAAACTTCTTTATATTCATAAGTATCGATGATACAACAGAGGAAAATATTTATCAAATAACCTCAATAAGCGGAAATACATTAAAGCTAAAACCTATAAAAGAAAATTATTACGAATTAACGGAATTAAAAACCTGTTTATAACACCGTGTATAATTAATTGCTTGTTTTAAGCCTGCTTACGAACATTCCTGCGGAATATTCTATCTGTGATTTATTTGCTAACTTAGTGCCTAAATCACGCAACTAACCATACACAATTACGTTGCCCACAATTATGAAAAAAATCCTAACACAATTAACATTACTTGCTTTTTTGACAATTTCACTAAATGGATTTACTCAAGAAGTGGAGTTTTTCAATGCAGACGGATTTTTTTCAATCGGAACGCAATCAAATCGAACTGCTTCAATAACGTTAATAGACATTGACAAAGATGGAGATTTAGATGCACTTATAGCTAATGGAAGACATTGGGCGGAACAAAATTATATTTACTACAATGACGGAAATGGAGGTTTCAAATTAGCCCAACCCATTGGGAAATTTCTTGACGCTTCTTATTCTGTAAAAAGTGCCGATTTAAACAATGATGGATTTATGGATATTGCAGTAGCTAATGACAACATTGAGAATAAAATATATTTTGGTTCAGCCAATCAAAATTTTGATAAAGAAATTTCTTTTGGCTCAATATCACCTTCACGGAATCTTGAAATTGCGGATATTGACAATGATGGAGATTTTGACCTAATACTCTCAAATAGAAAAGCCGAAAACGAAATTTGCCTAAACGATGGAAAAGGTAACTTTGAAAATATCATAACTTATGGTAACCAATCTGACCAAACAATTCAAACTAAAGTTGTAGATATAAACAAAGATGGATTTTTGGACTTAATTAAAGCAGAACGAAAGAGTAAAAATAAAGTTTTTATAAATGACGGAAAACAGAATTTTTCAAAAGTAATAGAATTTGGTAATGAAGAAGATGAATCCCGTTCTATTGACATTGCAGATGTTGACAATGACGGATTTTCAGATGTCGTAATAGGTAATTTAGGTTTAAAAAACAGTATTTATTTTGTCGACAAAAATTTGAGTTTTAAAAAAGTTTATGATTTCAAAACAGAACGTTCAACTTATTCGATTAAAGTATCTGACTTGAACAAGGACGGATATTTAGACATTGTTGAGGGGAATTCGGAGGAACGAAACTATGTTTATTTAGGTCAAGAAAATGGCGAATTTTTAGAGATTGGTTTGCGAGAAGACTTAAAAGACGATACATATAATATAGAAATTGGAGATTTAAATAACGATGGATTTCCAGACATTGTAGAATCGAATTCCGGAACTTGGAATTTATATTACATAATTCGGAAGAAATAACTGTGGGCAACAACGTGTATAATTAATGGCTGGTTCTCGCCTACTTATGAAAATCCTCGCGGATTTTCTATTCGGTTTTTATTTGCTAAGTTAGTTGCTAAATCACGCCACTAATCATACACAAGACCGTTGGCGCTAATTTAAAAAAACGACATTGACAAAGAATTACAGCATATTGATTTTTAAGCAAACCAGAGTAGTGATAAGCATTTTTGCTTTCGCGATTTTGTTCTTACCTGTTTTATTACTTCCAAGTCATATTGACAGTTCAATTTTACAATTAGTGGTCACAGTTCTCGGAATAATAGGATTAATTGGACTGCTCTTTTATTTCTCATATGGACGACTAAATGTTTCTTATTACAATGAAACTCTCCATTTTGAATGGCAGAAAAAAGCACTTTTCAACTATTCGAAAATTCCCAACATTGAACTCAATGAAATAAAACGACTAGTAATTGACCAAGGACAAATTTTAAGAAAAATAGTGACTGATAAAACTGAAATCACCCTTGGAAATAATCGGCCAAACAACGTTTTTAAAAGCGACTCGCAAGTATTTATAAACTTCCTCACCGACCAAGTGGAGAACAAGGAAATAATTGATAGTTGGGACATTTGGGTAGAAAAAGGATATTTAAAATGGGCTTTAAGAATTAACACAATAATCATCCTTGTCGTAATTGGGATTTTAGGATTTTTTACTGTTACAAAGGGATTTGACGAAATTCCTCCAGCGAGCTTCTTTATGCTGATTTTCTTTTTACCACAAATGTTATTGTATCAAAGACAAATGAAAAATAAAATAAAAAACTAGCGCCAACAACGTATAAAAATAATAGGGCAATAAGTGCTTAACCCAATGGACAAAGTACTTTTGCAAGGTCGCCAAATTTTTAAATTTGGCTTATTGAGAAAAAAGATAATAAGAAAAATTTAAAAATTCGGCTTGTGTTCAACCGAATGGTTTGCGCTTTTTTTCAGCCCTACTATTCTTATACACGACCGTTGCCTACAATTGCAGAGCTCAATTCAAAACGTGTAATACCGAATATAAAAACCACTGATTTTAAGCTAGCTTTATTAGTCTTTAGCCAACATAAAGCACACAGTTAACCAATTCAGAATTTTAGCCTGATAATGTAAAAAATACAATCTTCCGACATTCACTCAGACGCAATAGTTACGCACACCGAATTAGCTTGTTACTCAAAAAAGTAAAAATTAAAAACTGTAGGCAACACCGCATATAAAAAATTGTTTACTTTAGTGTCTAA
>MDTG01354832.1_pt1 | contig 10784 bp, 13 predicted proteins | sample 811421 | NCBI WGS metagenome assembly MDTG01 (sample SAMN05326645, study PRJNA326480) | marine metagenome | isolation source: seawater | place: Pacific Ocean: South East | collected 2011
ATATATATGAAAGTCAGCATATAGATGATCGACTACTTATAAAAACGCATTATGAAAGTATCTTTCTAAAAGACAATCAACCAATTACGTATTTGGCATTCTCTTTTCTTTATTAAGAATTTATTATATTGTTTAATATAATAGTTTAACTGTATATAATTTATATGAAAAAAGAAGACTTGTTATATGTTTTGCATCGAATTGAAATTGACAATACAAATAAGATGTTAAATTCAGATGCCATTCGATCTTGTGAAGTTAACGGATTAAATGTTTCGATAATTATTGCAGTATCTAACCCCTCTTTGCAATTTAAAAATAAACTTCAACAAAAAATTCAAAAACACATATTAGCTAAGTTTCCTAATGCAGAGATTTTAATTAAGTTTATTTTACTCAATGATGAAGACACATTTTCAAAGCCGGTGATTAAAAATACTATAGCTATTGCTTCAGGAAAAGGTGGGGTTGGCAAGTCAACTATTTCGTCTAATCTTGCCATTGCTTTACAAAAAAAAGGATATCAAGTTGGGTTGATAGATGCTGACATATATGGTCCTTCGATACCATTAATGTTTGAAGCTGAGTACGAGAGGCCAAAGTCTGTAAAAAGAGGAAGTAAAACATATATGAGTCCGGTCATAAGTTATGGCGTAAAAATTATGTCGATAGGTTTTTTTTCTAAGTCTAGTGATGCAATTATTTGGCGTGGACCTATGGCAACGAAAGCATTAAATGAGATTATAAATCAGACAGATTGGGGGAGTTTAGACTATTTATTAATTGATTTGCCCCCCGGGACAGGAGACATACATCTTAGTATTGTTCAAACACTTTCTTTAACAGGTTCAATAATTGTTACCACCCCTCAACCCGTTGCTTTAATTGATGCAAAAAAAGCAGTTAGTATGTTTAAAAAGAAGGAAATCAATGTTCCTGTTCTTGGATTAGTTGAAAATATGTCTTGGTTACAAATTGATAATACTAGACACTATATCTTTGGTAAAGATGGTGGAGTTGCTTTATCAGATACTGAAAATATACCTCTACTTGTGCAGTTGCCATTGGACCAAAGTATTAGAGAGGCTGGTGATGTAGGAAGGCCTGCAGCTTTACAACAAAGTATTTTAGGTGATATATTTTTAGAATTAGTAGAAAAATTAGATATTAGCATTCAGAATAGAAAAAACCAATTGCCGCCAACAAAAAAAGTAGAAATAACTCATAATAAGGGTTGTAGTTAATGACTATGAGTAAAGAAAATTTATTAAATCGTGTTAAAATGGGCCTAGAAGAAGTTAGGCCATATTTGATGTCTGATGGCGGGAATATATCACTTGTTAAAGTTACATCTGACATGAATGTGTTTGTTCGTTTTGAAGGCGCCTGCAAGACATGTGATGTTAACCAAACTACACTAAAACTTGGTGTTGAAGAATCTATTAAAAAATACGCATCAGAAATAAATTCTGTCAAAATAATGGAATAGTTTATGATACAAACAGATATAACTATTATTGGAGCAGGACCATGCGGCTTATTTGCTGTCTTCGAGGCGGGTTTATTAAAAATGAAATGTCATTTAATAGATTTTTTGCCACAACCTGGTGGTCAGTGCTCAGAAATTTATCCAAAAAAACCTATTTATGATATTCCAGGATTTCCTGAAATCTTAGCAGGAGATCTTGTAGATAATTTAATGAAGCAAATTGAACCATTTAAGCCAGGTTTTACTTTAGGAGAAAAAGTAACAGAAATTAAAAAACAAGATGATAATACATTCATTGTTACTACTAACAGAGGCACACAACATAGATCCAAAGTTATTGTAATAGCTGCTGGTTTAGGTTGCTTTGAACCCAGAAAGCCAAACATTGAAAATTTGCATTTATTTGAAGATGTAGGTGTTGATTATATTGTTAAAGATCCAGAAAAATATAAAAATAAAAAAGTTGCTATTTCTGGTGGTGGTGATTCTGCGTTAGATTGGGCGATATACCTTGCAAAAGGTGTTGCTTCAGAGGTAACACTTATTCATAGACGTGATTCTTTTCGTGGACATTTAGACTCAGTTGATCAAATCAATAAAATGACTTCTACTGGTAAAATCAATTTGATTACAAATGCTGAAGTAACTCAACTTAATGGTGATACCGTTTTAAATTCTATTCAAATAAAAACTAGTGAAAGTATTCTTTCTAAAAATGTTGATTATTGGATTCCATTATTTGGATTAACCCCAAAGCTAGGCCCTATCGCCAATTGGGATCTAAATCTAAATAAAAATAGTATTCAAGTAGATACTTTTGATTATAGTACAAATATTGATGGAATTTATGCCATTGGCGACATTAACACCTATGATGGTAAATTAAATTTAATATTAAGTGGCTTTCACGAGGCTGCATTAATGGCACAGTCTGCCTTTAAGTATGTTTTTCCAGAAGGAAAAAAATCATTTAAATATACTACGGTATTAGGTGGTATCAAGGGTTTTTAAATTGGATAAAATTTTAATTAACATAATAGATGTTGATGGTGAAAAGTACACTATTGATTGTGTTCCTGATCCTGAGTTAAATCTCATGGAAGTTGTTAGAGATGCTGGTTTTCCAATTGGTAATTGTGGAGGGATTGCATTATGCGCATCATGCCATTGTTATATAGAGAAAGAAGAAGAATGTTTGTTTAATTTAAAAACAGATCTTGAAGAAGATATGTTAGACCAACTTCATAACTATAGTGTTAATAGTCGTTTGATTTGTCAAATTCCTCTTTCTAAAAAATTAAATGGTATTACTCTAACAATTAAGAATTAGATATTTTTTAAATATTTTTTTGGAACCCTGCAAACAGGTATCGGGGCCATTTTGTGTTGATTTTTTTTGTTTAGCGTGTTGTAAATTTCGAATACTTTTTTTTGTCGATTATTTAAATTAAAATTGTTTTCTAAGTTCATGACATATTCTAGTTCTGCATAAGTTGCGCCAATTTGACTTTCGTCTGTTCTGCCGTCTGGCCATAAACCATCGGTAGGAGGTGTATTAATGATTGTCGGGTTTACTCCGCAGAATTCAGCTAATTTTCTCACCTCTGTTTTTGTTAAGTCAGCAATAGGACTTATGTCTACTCCCCCATCTCCATATTTTGTAAAAAACCCAATACCAAAGTCTTCAATTTTATTGCCTGTCCCTACAACTATCCCATTATCACAACTTGAAATTTGATATAATGTAGTCATTCGGAGTCTTGCTCTTGAATTGGCAAAACCTAAATCAGAATGTAATTCAATGGGGATAAGTTTTTTGTATTCTTCAAAAAGGTGAGTTAAGTCAAGATGTAAGTCATTGACGTTTTTATGCTTTTCAAGCAACCAATTTATGTGAGTATTTACATTTTGAAGTTCAATTTTTTTTTGATGAATCGGCATAGAAACTACAATCGTATTAATTCCTGATAGTGCGCACAACGTTGATGTTAATGAAGAATCAATACCACCCGAAATTCCAACAACAAGTTTTTTAATGCCATGTTTTGTGGCATACTGCGAAATCCAATTAATAATAAATTCTTTAGTTTTTGAAAGGTTCATAATTTAGAATAAAAACCCAAGTCTAAGTCCAAGTTGATGGAATAAGGCATGCTTGTCATTATTAGCTATTGAATTAGTTATATTGTTTGTGAAAAATATACTAGATTCAATAGAGGTTTTTCCACCTAATGAATATTCAGCTCCTAAAAATATAGAAAGGTCAACACTTATAAACCTAGCCTTATCTTGAGAAGTAATCATATCTTTTATTTTAAAATTTATTGAGGGTCCTATTTTAGCAAAATAATGAAAATATCCTATTTCTCGTGAGCGCATTTTGATTAAAAAAGGCAACGTAAGGTATTCAACTTTATAGTCGCTTGTTGTAGTTGTAATTTCTTGTTCTGTATTTCCATTTTTATCTAGGTTTGTGGTGGTTGTATTTTCTGTAATATCTCCACCTTTATATGTGATTGAAAATCCAGACTCTATGTAATGGTTTTTATTTAGTGACATTTCAATAGCATATCCATATACAATGCCAAGATTACTTTTAGTTTCTGCACCCGTATTAGTATGAATGAAATTAATACATGGAGAAAAATATAGCCCCATTCTGCTATATTTCAACTTTTCGTTAAAATTTTGAGCAGGGTGATTGTTTTGTCCAAATGAAGTTGAAAATAAGACAAAAAATAAACATAAGAAATTAAACTTTTTCATAATTTTAAGGTTAATTTATCAAATTAAATATACGTTAATGTATATATAAAAAAAAAAGAATGAAAAAATATATTTTTTTAACTTTTCCAGTATTTTTCATATTTATATTTTTTTTAAACTCAATTATTTTAGGTGGTAACGATACAATTTGTGAATATGGTGATGTGCCAATATATCGTTTTGAAAAAGAATTTTTTGAAATAAAACAAGATTCATTTGACATTGTTTTTCCAAAAATTAAAAAAAAATTTCCGTATTTTTTTACTGATTCTAGCATTGATTTTAAACATGAAGTTTTTTTAGACGACACGTTAACTCAAGTGTTAGATTCTGTTAATGTAGCTTTCCCAAATTTACTAACCTTTGAGGAGGCCATACGGCAAGGTTTTTGTAATTATAAAAATTATTTTCCTGATAATGATATTGAAATTTTTACTTTTATAGATAAGTCATTCGATTATAGAACTCCGGTTGTATATGCAGATAGTAAGCTATTTATTTCATTACATCTTTTTTTAGGCTCTACACATACTTTTTATAATTTTTTACCTGACTACATTAAGTATGCTCATAGTGCTGAATTTTTACCAGCTTCATGTTTTATAACATTAGCAGGCCGTCATATACCATATCCTGATGTCGACAATTTTTTAGAAACAATACTGCACTATTCTAAGGCATATCTTTTTGCGCAGAAAATGTTGCCAAATACTCCTCATCACATATTATTTAAATGTTCGGAGGAGCAAATGCAATGGTGTTTGGATAATGAGTCTAGGATTTGGTCTTATATGATAGAAAGAGAGTATCTATTCTCAAGTTCTATGGACCTAGTTGATAGATTTGTTAATCTAGCTCCATTTTCTAAATTTGGACTGCCAACAGACTCTAATTCTCCGGGTGGTGTTGGAGTTTGGTTAGGTTTGCAGATTTGGAATGCATATATAGATAATAATAATATACCTTTAGCAGAATTGCTGAGTGAGACAGATTATATAAAAGTATTAAATAGCTCTTCTTATAAACCTTAAATGAAATGGAAAAAAATAAAAAAACGGCAGAGATTAACTTTAAAGTAAATTTAGACAAGAATCATGTTCCAGAGCATCTTTTTTGGCAAGCCACAGACAATAGTGAAAAGTTTAATGAAGCTAAGGCGGTTATGATATCTATTTGGGATGGTGTAGAAAAAAGCTCTTTAAAAATAGATTTATGGACTAAAGATATGATGGCTGACGAGATGAAGTTTTTTTTATTTCAAATTTTAGACTCTTTGGCAGGTACATATAAGAAGTCTGTTGGAGATGATAAAATTGCAATTGAGATTAAAGAATTTGCACAACGTATTGGTAAATTAACCGATGTTTTGAAATAACTTATTTAATTTTAGTATTGTATTTAATATCTCTTTCCGACCTAATTTTTTACTTGATGATGTAATTATAGTTTCAGGAATTTCGCCCCAATTATTAGTTTTCATTATTTGATCATATTTTGTAATATAGCCTTGAGTTTTGCTTCTGTTAATCCCATCACATTTTGTAAATACTCTTATAAAGTAGATGTTGTTTTTTACTAACCACTCCATCCAATCTAGGTCTAATTTTTGTGGAGGTATTCTAATATCAATTAACATAAATACTCCACAAAGTGTAATTCCTCTTTTTGTGAAATATTTTTTTGTCATCTCAAGCATTTTCTTTCTAATAGTTTTTGAAGTTTTTGCGTATCCGTATCCCGGAAGATCAACTAAGGCCCATTCGTGATTAATGATGATATGGTTGATTAATTGTGTTTTTCCTGGCTTCGAGGATGTTCTTGCAATATTATGTTGAAGTATTGTGTTAATTAATGATGATTTTCCAACATTAGACCTTCCAATAAATGCATATTCGGGATACTTTGTTTTTGGACAATCTTCAACCTTTTGATTGCTATAAAATTCAGTGATATTGATTGTCATTTTGATTTATTTTTTGAGCCAATCTATAAGAATACGATTAAACTTGTTAGGTTGCTCTATCATTGGTGCATGTCCGCACTTGTCAATCCAAAATAAATCTGAATTAGGAATTTCTTGGTGAAATTCTCGCCCTACTTCTGGCGGTGTAACTTTATCATTTTTTCCCCAAATAATACATGTTTTTTGAGTTATGTTTGGAAGTTCGTCTTTCATATTATGTCTTATTGCAGATTTGGCCATCATCAATACTCGGAGTACTTTTTCTCTGTTATTTACTATTTCAAAAACTTCATCAACTAGTTGTTTGGTGGCGGCTTTTGGGTTAAAAAAAACTTCTTCAGTTTTGTTTTTAATATAATCATAATCTCCTCTTTTAGGAAAGGCTCCGCCAAGTGTATTTTCATATAATCCAGAGCTTCCAGATAAAATAAGGTTTTTTATTTTGTTTTTTTCAGAGAGAGCCAACAATAATCCAATGTGTCCTCCCAGGGAATTTCCTAGCACTGAATACTCTGTTAAATCTAAATCTTCTGTAAATTTTTTAATAAATTTTGCTAATTGTTTAACATTTGTTTTTAGTATGGGCATGCTATATAGAGGAAGCATTGGTAGTATAACTCTATATCCGTGTCTTGGGAGTTCTTTTAGTGTGCTTTCAAAGTTACTAACAGCCCCCATTAATCCATGGAGCAAAATAATGACTTCTCCGCGACCTTTTTCAATATAATCATATTTTTTACTCATATCTAATCAAATTAGAAGTATTGTAATATATAATTTCGGCACCAATTATATTAACAATCGCAGCTTAGTTATTAACATAGATTAGTTCAAAATGTTAATATCGTGTTCATTAATAGATAAAAAAATAAGTGGTATAAAGTGGTATAAAGTGGTATTAAATTTCTAATTTTATTAAATAAAAATTAATAAGTGGTAATTATGAATACCCATTTGATAGGAGTTTATGAATGTAAATTAGATGCTAAAAGCAGATTAATGCTTCCTAAGGCATTTAAGAAGCAGTTATTGTCTTCATTGGATGAGGCATTTATTTTAAAAAGAAGTGTGTTTCATAATTGTTTAGAGTTATTTCCTATGGATCAGTGGAATAAAGTCGTGATGGATATCAATCAATTAAATCGATTTGTCAAGAAAAACAATGACTTTATTAGAATGTTTACGGCTGGAGTAAAACTTATTTCACTTGATACCACCGGTCGACTATTGATTCCTAAAGATTTACAATTATATGCTGGTATTAATAAGAATATAGTTCTCTCAAGTTCAGCTAATATGATTGAAATATGGGATAAAAATTCATATGAGTCAATTATTAATAATGATGAGGTTGATTTTGCTAAACTCGCTGAAGATGTTATGGGTTCGAAAAACATAGAAGATGACAGTATTTCATAGTTCAGTTCTACTTAAAGAATCTGTAAATGCTTTGCATGTTAGTCCAGATGGTATTTATGTTGATGTGACGTTTGGAGGAGGCGGTCATTCGAGGCTTATTTTAGATAAAATACAAAATGGTAAAGTAGTAGCATTTGATCAGGACAAGGAGACTCTGAAGAATGCAATTAACAATGACAAAAGGTTTATTATGATTAATAAAAACTTTAGGCTTTTAAAAGAGGAATTGGCCTTGTTAGGTATTTCTACAATTGATGGGTTAATTGCAGATTTAGGTGTTTCAGCATATCATTTTACAAATAACAATCGGGGTTTTTCATTGAAATATGATTCTGTTCTTGACATGAGAATGGATACAAGTTCTAAAAAAGATGGATTATTTGTAGTTAATAAATATGATCAAAAAAATTTAGCTAGAATTTTCAAGCAGTACGCTGATTTTAATAATCCAAATTTTATTGTTGATGCTATTATTTCTGCTAGATCTAAAAAAATTATTAAAACCACATTTGATCTAAAAAGTACTTTGAGACATTATGTTTCATATAAAAATCAAAATCAATTTTTTGCTCGCATTTTCCAGGCAATTAGGATAGAAGTTAATGATGAAATATGTGCGTTAAAAGAATTATTAAAACAGGCTCTTGATATTTTAAGCCCAAATGGCAGGTTAGTCGTTATTTCGTATCATTCAACTGAGGATAAACTTGTAAAAAGTTTTATGAAATTTGGAAATTTTTTAAATACTCCTAACCAAGATTTTTTTGGAAATATTACAAAGCCATTTAAACAAATTACGAAAAAACCTATTGTGCCTTCTTTAGATGAAGTTAATTCTAACAATAAAGCTAGGAGTGCAAAAATGAGGGTTTGCGAAAAAATATAAATTAATGAGTATTACAAAATTTTTAAATATTGAAAAATTAAAAAATAAGGATTTGTTTGATATTAAATCTTTTGTTGTCTTATTTAGTATCTATTCATTAATTAGCATTGCGTGTGCAGATATTGTTTACCAACAAGATCGTGAAATTAAAACACTCAGAGAAGACCTTAAAGAATTCAAGGCACAATATATATCAGTTAAAACACAATTGATGAGCGAAACTAAAGAGTCAGCTTTATTAACTAAAGCAGAGTTGCTTGGTTTTATGCAACCATCAAAACCTACTAAGATTATTTATTATAATGATGAGTATTAAGTACCCTTTGAGATTAACATTTATTGCTATTGTTCTTCTAGTTATTTCTACAGGGATTATTGCCAGTATATTAAAAATTATTAATTCTAAAGAATACGCAGAAGTAAATCACCTTAAGATAGAAAAAGTTCAAGCTAATCGGGGTAGCATTTATTCACATGATAATCAATTATTAGCTTTTACTTCTTCTCGTTATGATGTAAGAATTGATGAAATGTATGCTCTTTCTATTGCTGGTAATCAAGACCTCCAAGATTTAGCAAACGATTTATCAGAAATATTTAAACTTCAATCAGCTGATCAGTATTTAAAAGAATTTCATAACAACACACATAGTAGATATTTATTGTTAAAAAGAAATGCTTCTTTTCATGATATAGAAAAACTTAAAAAAACTAGTTTTTATAAAAAACCACTAAAGGGTGGAATTGTAGTTGAAGAGTATCTTAATAGAGAAAAACCTAATTTAAATTTAGCAGCCCGAACAATAGGGGATTTATATAAAGACAATAGTGTTCCGAAATACGGACTAGAGTATAGTTATAATTCTGATTTAATGGGTAAAGATGGTCAGCAACTCACATTATATGAACCAGGTATAGGAAAAAGAAAAATTAATAATTCTAATAATATTGAATCTGTCCCAGGGAAAGATTTAATTACTACTATTGATTTAAATGCGCAGGATATTGTTGAAGAAGCTTTGTTAAGACAATTAGAAAAACATGAAGCCGATTTTGGAACAGCAGTATTAATGGAAGTTAAAACAGGTCAAATTAAATCAATAGTTAATCTTAAAAAAACTCCTGAATATAAATATGCAGAAATATTAAATTATGCAGCAACAAGATTAATAGAGCCAGGCTCAACGATGAAGCTAGCTTCTTTAATGGCTTATTTTGAAGATTTTGGTGGTTCTATTAATGATACAGTGGACTGTAAAAATGGTAAGTACCGATTTAAAGGTGCTCCGATTGACACATATGACAGTAAAAAATTAGGTCTTGCTTCATTAAATGAAATTTTTGCACATTCTTCTAATATCGGAGTTGGTAGATTGATTCAAAAATATTATAATTCAGACCCTGATAAGTTCATCAATAGACTATATTCTTTTGGATTAGGCGAAAAATCTAAAATAGATTTAATCGGCGTTCCTAATCCAAGAATTATATCTCCAGATGATAATTCATGGTCACTTATTGCTTTGCCCTGGATGTCATTTGGATATGGTGTCAACTTTACCCCTTTGGATATATTAACCTTTTACAATGCGGTAGCAAATAATGGGTATTTGGTTCAACCGTACTTAGGACATTCTCTAAGATCAGGAAGTGAACTAAGTTTGATTCCTAGAAATTCTATAAATCATACTATTTGCTCTAAATCTACAATTGATAAAATTAAGATTCTATTACAGGATGTAATTAAAAAAGGGACTGCAAGAAGTTTGAATTCTTTGCCTTTTTCTATATCTGGCAAGACAGGAACAACTGTCAAAAATTATACAACTTTATCGAGTTCAAAACAAAAAGAGTATCAATCGTCATTTGTAGGGTTTTTCCCCTCAGACAAACCACAATATAGTTGCATTGTATTAATTGATAATCCAAGAGTAGATGTTGGTTATTATGGCTCTGAGGTTGCTGTACCTGTTTTTGCAGAAATTGCTCAAAAATTATATATCAAAAAGGGTTTAAAATGGAATGAAAATAGTTATCAGGTACATAATTTAGATTCTACAATTAATCATATAATTAATTCTCATAATAAGAATTTAGACACCTTGTTACTTAGTAAAACACATTATCCAAATGTAGTTGGAATGCATATCAGAGATGCTTTGCACTTATTAGAATTAGAGGGTTATAAAGTTATTGTAAAAGGAAAATTGGGTAATGTGAAAAAACAATATCCAAGAGCGCACACTCCAGTAGCAAATAAT
>MDTG01013794.1_pt1 | contig 10783 bp, 10 predicted proteins | sample 811421 | NCBI WGS metagenome assembly MDTG01 (sample SAMN05326645, study PRJNA326480) | marine metagenome | isolation source: seawater | place: Pacific Ocean: South East | collected 2011
CCAGTGACGACGCTGCGTCGGAAGTCCATTCCCGACATAATGTTTGGTACCAGAGGCCGGACTTGAACCGGCACGCCCTCGCGGGCAACGGATTTTGAATCCGTCGTGTCTACCAATTCCACCACTCTGGCTTTGGCTTACCGCTGGACAGCGAACCCGCTGTCTCGGGCGGCGAGTATACCAAGCCCGGCCAACATTGCCAGCCGTTCAACGCACCCGCAGCAGCAGCCAGACGCCCAGTATCAGGCACAGCAGCGGTGGCAGCCCCGCCGCCATCAGCGGCTCGGTGCGGAACACCAGCGACAGATGCCCAAAAAACTGCTGACCGTAGTTGAAGGCCAGCCCGGCGACGATGCCGGCGGCCATGCGCAGCCCCATGGTGACTTCGCGCAGGGGGCCGAAAATAAAGGAAATGGCGATCAGCACCATGCCGATGGTGGCCACCGGCATCAGCAGTTTCTGCCAGAACGCCAGCATATAGTCCGCGCTTTGCAGCCCCTGCTCTTTCATATAGCGGGTGTAGTTCCACAGCTTGGCCATGGCCAGCCGCCGGGGCTCGAGGACCACGATGCTCAGCAGTTGCGGGGTCAGGCTGGTGTCCCAGCGGCCGCCGCCTTCGGTGTAGGTTTCGGTGCGGTCGTCGCCGAAGCGGGTGCCCTGGATGTTCTGCAGCGTCCAGTGGTCGCCCTGGTAGAGCGCCCGCTCCACGAACTGGCTCTCTTCCAGCTGGTGATCGTCGTTGAAGCGGTAGCGGGTGAGGCCGTAGAGCACCCCGTTGGGCTGCACCGTATTAATGTGGATGAATTCGTCGCCTTCCCGGTGCCAGAAGCCGTATTCGCTGCGCAGGGCCTCGCCGCCGCCCTCCTGCAGGGAGCGGTTGCTCTGCGCCACCTGCTCGGTATACGGGGCCAGATATTCGCCCACCGGCACCGACAACAGCATCAGGAAAATCACCGGGCGCAACACCATCCAGCTGACCTGCAGGGTGGACACCCCGGCGGCGCGGATCACCGACAGCTCGCCGCTGTTGGCCATCAGCCCCAGGCCGATCAGGGTGCCGAGCAGAATCGCCATGGGCAGATATTCATGGAAGCGGCGCGGCACCGTGGTGAGCACGAACTGCAGCGCCTGCATCACCTGGTAACCCCCACGCAGGAACTCCAGCTCGTAGATAAAGCTGAACAGGCAGTCCAGACCGACGATGATCGCCACGATGGCCAGCGACGGCAGCAGCACCGAACGCCAGAAATACCGTTTGAGCAGGGTCATGCGCGGGCCCTCCTCGGCTTGAGCCGGTCACCGAAGTACAGCATGAAGACCGCGAACCCGGCGATCAGATGAATCCAGACCATGGAGTAGTACCAGGGCCGGTCGCTGCCCGGCACTTCGGCGATCCAGCTGCGCATGGTCAACAACAAGCCGACGTAGAGCATGTAGCCGAGCACCGCGGGGATCATGCGCAGAAACCGGCCCTGGCGAGGATTAACCCGGGACAGCGGCACGGCGGCGAGACACATGATCGGCACCGTCAGCACCAGCGACCAGCGCCACGCCAGTTCCGCCATGGCCTGATTGCCGCCGTCGTCGATCAGATCCAGGGTGGAACGGCCCCGGACCTCCGGCGGGCGGCTGCTGGAACGCTCGCTGCCGATGCGCACGCGGGCTTTTTCGAAGGCCACTTCGCGGTAATCCGCCTCGCCGGGCTTACCCTGGTACTGGTAGCCGTCGGTCAGTTCCAGGTAGCTGATGCCGTCCTGCTGCACCAGGTTGCCGCTGCGCGCCCAGACCGTAAGCAAGCGGCCGGCTGCCTCACTGGAGAAGCTGGCGTCGGCCACGAACACGTTTTCCAGCACGCCTTCCTCGCGGTTGAGGCTTTCCGCGTAGGTGGCCCGCTGGTTGTCGTCGTCGCCTTTGACGTGGAAGCGCCCGGGGGTCAGCAGCTCGAGCACCGAGCGGCCCTTTTGTTCCTCGAAGATGCGGTTCACCTCGGCGTCCCCTTGCGGGGTGACGTAGAGGGCGAACAGAGCGATCACGCTCATCGCCACCAGGGCGGGTACAATCAATGAACGGACCACCCGGCCGTCGCCCTGCCCGCCGGCGCGCAGCACCACCATCTCGTTGTCCATGTGCATGCGCCCCAACACCAGCAGGATGGCGATGTAGAGGCTGAGTGGCAGGATCATCTGCAAGAACTCGGGGAGCCGGAACGCCATCACCAGAAACAGGGCGTCCGCGGCGATCTGCCCGGCGGCGGCCTCGGCTAAGTACTTGATAAAGCGGCCACTGACCAGCACCATCACCAGAATGAAGGTGACCAGTACCGTGGTCATGAATACCTGTCGATTTATATAGCGGTGTAATATCAACGTCGGCCCCGCCCGCACTTAACCTGCACTGAAAGTGTGCGGCATTGTAACTCAGGAGACAGCATGGAGTACGCCATTAGCCATTCCGCTTTAGCAAAAATCAAAGCGGATTGCGTGATTCTTCCCTTGAGCAGCGACGCAACCCTGCCTGAAAACCTGCCCGATGAGACACGCGAAGCGGTCAAGGCGTTCATTAAGGCCGGAGATTTCTCCGGCGACAAGGGCCAGACCGCGTGGTTGCATCAGCCGCCGGGGCTGACCGCCAGCCGCCTGTTTCTGGTCGGCTGCGGCGACAAGAGCGAGCTGGACGGCAACGCCTTCCTGAAACTGGTCGGCCAGGTGAGCCGCACGCTGCAGCGCGGCCCGGCCAAGCAGGCGGTGTGGGTGCTGGGCTCGGTGGCCGTGGCCCGGGACACCGAATGGCAGGTGCGTGAAGGCACCCGGGTGGCGGAAGAAGCCGCCTACCGGTTCGACCTGTACCGCAGCAAAGCGCCCAAGGCGGCGACACTGAAGAAGTGGACCTTCTGGGCGGCCGAACGCAATAACGGCCTGAAGAAGGCCTCCAACGTCGGCAAGGCGGTGGCCGCCGGGTCCGCGCTGGCCAAGGACCTGGGCAACATGGCGCCCAACGATTGCTACCCGGAGTACCTGGCCAAGCGCGCCCGTCAGCTGGCCAAGGACTACGAGAAAAAGCTGTCCGTGAAGGTGATCAGCCACGCCCAGGCGGAAAAAATGGGCATGGGCGCGTTTTGCGCCGTGTCCCAGGGCAGCAGCCGCAAGGGCTGCCTGATCGTGATGGACTACAAGGGTGCCACCGGTAAGCCGGTGTCGCTGGTCGGCAAGGGCATTACCTTCGATACCGGCGGTATCTCCCTGAAGCCCGGCGCCAGCATGGACGAGATGAAGTACGACATGGGCGGCGCCGCCAGCGTATTCGGGGCGATGAAGACGGTCTGCGAGCTGGGGCTGCCGATCCACCTGGTGGCCGTGGTGGCGGCGGCGGAAAACATGCCCGACGGCGAAGCCACCCGCCCCGGGGACATCGTCAAAACCCTGTCCGGCCAGACCGTGGAGATCCTCAACACCGACGCCGAGGGCCGGCTGGTGCTGTGCGACGCCCTCACCTACGTGCAGCAGAAGCACAAGCCGCACACGGTGATCGATGTGGCCACCCTGACCGGGGCCTGCGTGATGGCGCTTGGCAGCCACGCCCAGGCGGTGTACAGCAACGACGACGCCCTCAGCGAGGCACTGCTGGAAGCGGGCCGGGACACCGGCGACCGGGGCTGGCCGATGCCGCTGTGGGAGGACTACCAGACTCAGCTGGACAGCCCGTTCGCGGACATGCAGAACATCGGCGGCCCCAAGGGCGGCTCGATCACCGCGGCCTGCTTCCTGCACCGCTTTGCCCGCGACGTGAAATGGGCGCACCTGGACATCGCCGGCACCGCCTGGAACAGCGGCGGCAAGGAGAAGGGCTCCACCGGCCGGCCGGTGCCGATGCTCACCCGCTACCTGATCAATCTGGCGGAGCGCAAAGGCTGACCCCTTGACGGAAATACTGTTCTACATCACTGAACAGGCCGGCGAAGGCGTGCAAACCGCCCTCGCCCGCCGCATCGCGGAGAAGGCCTGGCGGCAGTCCCGGCGCATTTATGTGCACTGCCGGGACGACGCCCACGCCCGCGAGGTGGATGCCGCTTTCTGGGCGCAGCCGGCCACCGGCTTTCTGCCCCACGATCTGGCGGCGGACACGCCGATGGCAGAGACGCCGGTGGTGGTGGGGCACGGCGACGACCCCGGCGACCACCACGATGTGCTGATCAACCTGGCGCCGGAGGTGCCGGACTTCGCCACCCGTTTTCAGCGGGTGGCGGAAATGATCACCGGTGACGGCCCGCTGCGCGAGGCGGGCCGGGCCCGTTTCCGCTTCTACCGCGACCGCGGCTTCCAGATTCAGAGCCACCGTCTCTGAACCACGGAGCGCGACGGCGGCGCCCCCTTTCGCTATAATTCGCCCTTCGTTTTTGCGGTGAAGACAGCGGAGATCATGGATAAAACCTACCAACCCGACAGCATCGAGCAGGCCTGGTACCAGACCTGGGAAAAGGCAGGCCATTTCCGCCCCTCCGGGGAGGGCGAATCCTTCGCGATGATGATCCCGCCGCCGAATGTGACCGGCAGTCTGCACATGGGGCACGCCTTCCAGGACACCATCATGGACACCCTGGTGCGCTATCGCCGCATGCAAGGCCGCAACACCCTCTGGCAGGTGGGCACCGACCACGCCGGCATCGCCACCCAGATGGTGGTGGAGCGCCGCCTGGCGGCGGAAGGCACCGACCGCCACGAGCTGGGCCGCGAGCGCTTCCTGGACAAGGTCTGGGAGTGGAAGGCGGAATCCGGCGGCACCATCACCCAGCAGCTGCGCCGCATGGGCAGCAGCGTGGACTGGTCCCGGGAACGCTTCACCATGGACGACGGCCTGTCCAACGCGGTGCGCGAAGTGTTCGTGCGCCTGCACAGCGAGGGCCTGATCTACCGCGGCAAACGCCTGGTGAACTGGGACCCGGCCCTGCACACCGCGATCTCCGACCTGGAAGTGGAAAACCGTGAAGAACAGGGCCACATGTGGCACTTCCGCTATCCGCTTTCCGACGGGTCCGGGCACCTGGTGGTGGCCACCACCCGCCCGGAGACCATGCTCGGTGACACCGCCGTGGCGGTGCACCCGGAAGACCCGCGCTATAAGGATCTGATCGGCCAGACCGTGCGTTTGCCACTGGCCGACCGCGATATTCCGATTATCGCCGACGATTACGTGGACCCGGACTTCGGTTCCGGCTGCGTGAAAATCACCCCGGCCCATGACTTCAACGACTACGAAGTGGGCAAGCGCCACGATCTGCCGCAGATCAACCTGTTCACCATCGAGGCGCATCTGAACGACAACGCGCCGCAAGCCTACCGCGGCCTGGACCGGTTCGACGCCCGCAAGAAAGTGGTCGACGATCTGGACGCGCTGGGCCTGCTGGAGAAGGTCGAGGACCACACCCTGCAGGTGCCGCGCGGCGACCGCTCCGGCGTGGTGATCGAACCCTATCTCACCGACCAGTGGTTCGTGGCGGTGGAATCCCTGGCCAAGCCGGCTATCGAAGCGGTGGAAAACGGCGACATCCAGTTCGTGCCCAAGAACTACGAGAACATGTACTTCTCGTGGATGCGCGACCTGCAGGACTGGTGCATTTCACGGCAACTGTGGTGGGGCCACCGGATTCCCGCCTGGTACGACGAGGACGGCAACGTCTATGTGGGCCGCGACGAGGACGAGGTGCGCCGCGAGCACAACCTGGGCGACCGCCCCTTGAGCCAGGACGAGGACGTACTGGATACCTGGTTCAGCTCCGCGCTGTGGACCTTCTCCACCCTGGGCTGGCCGGAACAAACCGAAGAGCTGAAAACCTTCCACCCCACCGATGTGCTGGTAACCGGTTTCGACATCATTTTCTTCTGGGTCGCGCGGATGATCATGATGACGCTGAAGTTCACCGGCCAGGTGCCCTTCAAGCAGGTGTACGTGCACGGCCTGGTGCGCGACGCGGAAGGCCAGAAGATGTCCAAGTCCAAGGGCAATGTGCTGGACCCGCTCGATCTGATCGACGGCATCGACCTGGACACCCTGGTGGACAAGCGCACCCGCGGGCTGATGCAGCCGCAGAAAGAAAAGCAGATCGGCAAGCGCACGCGTAAGGAATTTCCGGACGGCATCAACGCCTACGGCACCGACGCGCTGCGCTTCACCTTCCTGTCGCTGGCCTCCACCGGCCGCGACATCAAGTGGGACATGGGCCGCATCGAAGGCTACCGTAACTTCTGCAACAAGATCTGGAACGCCGCGCGCTACGTACTGATGAACACCGAGAACCAGGACTGCGGCCTGGACGCGGACAGCGGCGAAGTGACCCTGTCCCTGGCGGATCGCTGGATCGTCAGCGCGCTGCAGCGCGCCGAAACCGAAGTCACCGAGGCGCTCGACCAGTTCCGTTTCGACGTCGCTTCCCACGCCGCCTACGAGTTCATCTGGAACGAGTACTGCGACTGGTATCTGGAGCTGTCCAAGCCGGTGCTCTACGGTGACGAATACAGTGAAGCGGAAAAGCGCGGCACCCGTCGCACGCTGGTGCGGGTGCTGGAAGCCATCCTGCGTCTGGCGCACCCCTTCATGCCGTTCATCACCGAAGAGATCTGGCAGAAAGTGGCCCCGCTGGCGGGCAAGACGCCGGCGGCGGAAGGCGCCGCCGCCACCATCATGCGCCAGCCGTTCCCGGTCAGTGACAGCGCGCGCCTGGATCCGCAGGCGGAGAGCGACATCGAGTGGATCAAGGCGGTGATCACCGTGATCCGCAACATTCGCGGCGAGATGCGCATCCCGCCAGGCAAGGCGCTGGACGTGTACCTGCACAACGGCAAGGACATCGACCGCGAGCGCCTGGCCGCCAACCACAACTTCATGTGCCGGCTGGCCAAGCTGGAGCGCATCACCTGGCTGAACGCGGAGGATTCCGCCCCGGCGTCCGCCACCGGTCTGGTCGGCGACATGGAAATCCTGGTGCCGATGGCCGGCCTGATCGACAAGGACGCGGAGATCGAGCGTCTGGGCAAGGAGATCGAGAAGCTGCGCAAAGAAGTGGCCCGTGGCGAGAGCAAGCTGCGCAATCCCAACTTCGTCGATAAAGCCCCCGACGAAGTGGTCGCCAAGGAGCGCGAAAAGCTGGACGACCACCGCTCGCAACAGGCCCGTCTGGAAGAGCAGATGGAGAAGATCAAGTATCTTTAGGCGCGCGCCGAGCACGCCGCGTCAGGAGGCACGGCCTTGACCGACAATGACCCGCGCCGGGCGCGCATACTCGCCACCGCCCGGGATGTGTTCGCCGAACAGGGGTTCCGCCGGGCGGAGGTGAAAACCATCGCCCAGCGCGCCGGTGTCGGCAAGGCCACCATCTACCGCTTCTTCCCGTCCAAGGACGCGCTGCTGCTCACCGTGGTGGAGGAAAACCTCACCGCGATCCGCGACCTGGTGCTGGGCGAGCTGCTCAACGGCGCGCCGCCGCTGCAGCGCCTGGAGAATGTGTGCCGCGCCGTGGCCCGCTTTCTGGAAAGCGAGCGCGATTTCTCCCGGCTGCTGATCCAGGAAGCCGGTGAGTTTCTCGGCCCGATCCAACAACGCTATCTGCGCCTGGTGGAAGACAACCTGCCGGTGGCCGACGCCTTCTTCAACGAACTGCGTAACGACGGCTACTTTGTTGCACTTTCCACCCGGGACACTATTTTGATGATGGTGAATCTGCTGGTGGGCACCACCTACACCTGGGTGCTCACCGGCGAAGGACGGCTTGAGCACCAGGCCGTCAGTTACATGGAAGTGCTGGTGCGCGGCCTGCGCGCCGGCGACGCCTGAAGGAGGCCGCATGCGCATCTCAACGCTTTTTGCTCTCGCCACTCTGTGGCTGGCCGGCACGGCCGTGGCCGCGCCATTGGAACAGATTCTGGAAAGCCCCCACCGCGAGGCGGACAGCGGCCGCGACGGCGATCGCCACCCCGCCGAGACCCTGGCGTTCTTTCAGGTCGAGCCGGATATGACGGTGGTGGAAGTCTGGCCCGGGGGCGGCGGCTGGTATACCGCCATTCTGGCGCCCTGGCTGCGCGACCACGGCACCCTCTACGCGGCGCAGTTTCCCGCCGACAGTGGCGTCGATTTCTACCGGCGCGCCCTGCAGCGCTACCAAGAGAAGCTGTCGGCCCGCCCGGCGCTCTACGACCAGGTGAAAATCACCCATCTGGGGCCGCCCGAGCACACCGACATCGCGCCGGCCGGCAGCGCCGACCGGGTGCTCACCTTCCGCAACGTGCACAACTGGGCCAAGGCCGGCACCGCCGAGGCCGCCTTTGAAAGCTTTTTCCGGGCTCTGAAACCGGGCGGCGTGCTGGGGGTGGTGGAACACCGGGCCCCCGCCGGCCGGCCGCTGGAAGAGCAGATCGAGTCCGGCTATATGACCGAGGCGTACGTGATTGAGCAGGCGGAGAACGCGGGCTTCGAGCTGGAGGCCAACGCCAGCATCAACGCCAACCCGGCGGATGACACCGAGCACCCGGCCGGGGTCTGGACCCTTCCGCCCACCCTGCGGCTGGGGGAAGAGAACCGGGCGCGCTATCTGGAAATCGGTGAAAGCGACCGCATGACGCTGCGGTTCCGCAAGCCGGAGTAGCGCTTCAGCTCTGTGGCCGCTCCAGCATGCCCGGGGTAGCGTCAGCGCCCAGCACCACCGATTCGGCGATGCCGATCATGGTGCGGCGGCACTGCTCCAGACGCTGAGCGGAAAATTCGCCGTTCTCGAAGATGTACAGGGAGTAGTTTTCCAGAATCCATAGCATGGTGCGCATCACCAGCGGCTCCATATCCCGCTGGGTCAGCCGGCTGATCTCCGACGACAGCACTTCCGCGGCAATCTGCTGGGCACGCACCCGGTGGGGGGCCAGCGCCGAGTTGGAGGAGCGGGCCTCCTCCATCATCAGCTTGATCACCGGCCCCATGCTGGCGTGGTAGTTGAAATACACCTCGGTGGTGTTGGTGATGATCTCCTTCACCGACTGGGCCTGGCGCATTTCCTGATGGAAGTGGAGCAGCATGTTATCGATGAAAATCCGGTAGATGCTCTCCAGCACGTCCATCTTGTTGCGGAAGTACTTGTAGAAAGTGCGTCGGGACACCTTGGCGGCGTCCAGAAGGTGCTGCACGGTGGTCCTGGCCAGCCCGCGCTGGGCGAATACATACATGGAGTGGATCAGGATCTCCGCGCGCGCCTGGGAGCGCTGGCCGCCCTCCTCTTCCGCGTGGGCCTCCAGGACCTGGTTGACGACCTGACGTATGGCGTCCAGATCTTCCGGTGTGCGTTGCACGTGATTTTTCCCCTGTTTTTGTTTACCCGGCTGGCTAGCTTAACCAAGGCCACCCGGGCCGTAAACAGGCAGTCTATCACGCCGCTATCAGCGTTCCCCCGCTACCACCGGACGGCCCTTTACCCTTTTTCAGACGCTTCCAGACTTTCTCATGGAAGTGGTATGCCACGGTGTTCACGCAGGGTTCCACCAGCGCGGTGGCCCCGCCGATGCGCCAATCCCCGGTCATCGCCCAAACCACCAGGAAGGCGATGCTGATGTGCATGATGCCAAAGCTGAATGTTTTACCCATGGAGCACCTCCTAGATGATGGGTAAATGATATCCATTCTCGCCAATAGGTAAAGCACGCATTTTCTCATTGCCCTGATAGGTTCGTTCTATTCAGATTTCAGCGGGGCGGTTAATTGTTGTAAAGGCGCCTGTCGCCTGGGTGCGATTTCCTGCTCCACGGCCTAAGCTAGCAGCACGCCCCTCGGGGCGCCCCATTCACCAGCCAAGGACTCTTGCATGGAGCGTAAAGCGCTACTGATTCTGCACGGCAAACAGGCGGCCCATCAGGCTCTCAGGGAAGCGGTGATGAGCCGCCGGGAAGACGGCTGGGACCTGGCGGTAAGAGTCACTTGGGAAGGCGGCGATGCGGAGCGCTATGTGGACGAGGCACTGTCCCTGGGCTATCGCACCATCATCGCCGCGGGCGGTGACGGCTCGGTGCGGGACATCACCCAGGCGATGATGGCGTCCGGGAAGCCGGACCTGGCACTGGCCATCGTGCCCATGGGGACCGCCAACGACTTCGCCACCGCCGCCGGCATACCGGAAGACCCCGCTGAAGCGCTGGCGCTGCTCGACCACGCCCCCCGGCCGGTGGATGTGATCCAGGTGAACGACAGCTATTTCCTCAATATGGCCACCGGCGGGTTCGGCACCGAGGTGACCACCCAGACGTCGGAGGACCTGAAAGAACTGCTGGGCGGCGCCGCCTATTTGCTCACCGGGCTGACCCGGTTCGCGGAAGTGCGTCCGGCGGAGGGGCATTTCCGGGGGCCTGATTTTGAGTGGCAGGGTGAATTCCTCGCACTGGGACTGGGCAACGGCCGCCAGGCCGGCGGCGGCCAGCGGCTGTGCCCCGAGGCCTGCATCGATGACGGCCTGATGGATGTGGCGATTCTGCCTTCGGATATGGATCTGCTCGCCGGCGTGCGGGGGCTGTTCAACAGCGGCAACGGCAACGGCAACGGCGAGTGTGAGGGATTGTTCGTGCGTGCGCGGGTCAGTGAGCTGGAGATCGAGACGCCGGAGCCGATGCATTTGAATCTGGATGGCGAGCCGTTGAAGGATCAGCGGTTTAAGTTGAAGGTGCTGCCGGGGGCGATGGGGCTGGTGGTTGGGGAGGAGTGTCCGATGATGGGGGTGGAGAAATAGGTTTAGGACGGGCTCGAGGTCTGGGTTTGTGGGAGC
>MDTG01106010.1_pt1 | contig 10783 bp, 5 predicted proteins | sample 811421 | NCBI WGS metagenome assembly MDTG01 (sample SAMN05326645, study PRJNA326480) | marine metagenome | isolation source: seawater | place: Pacific Ocean: South East | collected 2011
AAAATCTTTCCAACTTTTTTTTTGAAAATCATTCAGTTTTTTATGATCAATCATCAACTTTTTCATTTCTTGAACTAGTTTTTTAGAATTTATATCATTTATTAAAATTCCTATATCTTTTAACATTTCAGTAAGCCCCCCTCTTGCAGATGCTATTACAGCTTGCCCAGTTGCTAAACCTTCAAGAGCAGTAAGGGGGAATGGATCATCCCATATTGATGGAACAATTAGTATAGATGAAGTATTCATAATTTCTTTTACTTTATGATTATCCACAAAACCTAAATATTTAACATTTTTTCCTAATTTAAGAAAATCATTGATAACCTTTTTTTCAAAATTAGTTTTTAATTTTTCATTTCCAGCTTTTGAAGTTCCAATAATAATATATTCCCATTCAGTAAATTCATTTATAATTTCGCTTATAGCATCTACAAATAATTGAACACCTTTTTCCTTAACAAGCCTACCAACAAATAATATTTTTTTTTGTTTTTTAGGTAAATTTTTTAAATCTCTTTTTATTCCATTAGGTAAAACAAAAATATTATTATGTTTCGTTTCTATATTTGTTAAAAATTTATTCTTTATAAATTTACTAACAAACACAATACCACTAGCTTTTTTTATAATATTTAATCTTTGTTTTATAGTTTTTGATCCCTTCATAGTTAGTGGATCATTATGAAAATATAATACAATTGGGTTTAAGTTATTTTTTTTTGATAAATAATTGAACAAATAAGGTCTATTATGTATTTCAATAATTTTCTTTTCTTTATTTAGTGATGTTAATTTAATATATTTCTTAATTAATGATAAATTATTACTAAAATGTATTATCTTGTTAGATTTTAGTCCAACAAACTTTTTATAAAATGGCTTATTAGTATGTTGACCATAAACTGTAATGTCATTTTTAAATTCAGAGAATTCTATAGAATTTTTAACCGTTAAAGAAACTGCAGATGCTTTTGTAGAGGAAAAAATTTCTTTATATGGTAAAATTACATCTATTTTCATTTTAATATTAATAATTTTATTTTTTTAAATATTTCATCAGGCTGTATATCATTAATTATAGTTGATTGCGTATAAGTTACATTTTTTGATTGAGGAATAACAGTGTCTGTATTTGAAAAAGATGAAAGTATTAGGTGAATTTTACAATTAGTTGAAGCAATAATATGTGCTGGACCAGTATCATTAGAAATTGCACCTACTGCTTTTAATGAAAGATTGTATATAATATTTATTGGTGATTTATTATATAGATTTATTATTCTACTTTCCTTTTCTTCAATTTTTTTAATAATTCTATAATCATTGCCTGCACCAATAACTACTGGTAAAATATTTAAACTTAAAAGATAAGTGCAAATTTTAGCAAAGTTTTCAGGGTTCCATCTTTTTATTTTGTTTTTATTAGAACAACCAGGGTTTATTATAAAAAAATTTTTATTATTTAAAATCTTTATATTAAAGTTCTGATCTTCTAACCAAGAAAGATTTGGTATATTATCATTTTTAATTCCCAATAAAGATATCTGATTTCCTAAACCAGTTACAACATTTGTAATATTGTTTTTATTATATTTATATCTAAAATGAGAAGAAGAATGAGTACCATTAATTTTTACTGAACTGAAAATTTTTATTAAAAAACAATAAATGGAACTTCTTTTTGAGTTTTGTAAATCAATTATCAAATCAAATTTCTTAGATAAGATAATGTAAATAATTTTTAGCGAATATAGTATTCCCTTTCTATTATCTATAATATTTTGATCAACTAATTTAGATTTAGAAAAAAATGTACTAAAATTACTTGTTGTTAAAATTTCAATTTTAGAACCCTTAAAAAATTCCCTAATGGGCCTTATTGCAGATATTGAAGAAATGACGTCACCAAGGGAGCCATGTTTAATTATTAATATTTTTTTATATTGATAGTGATTCATAATAATTTTTGTATTTTTCAACCATTTGTTTTTTTGAAAAATATTTATTTACATGATTTCTTCCAATTTCTTTTAAATTATATACTTTTTCTGAATTTAAATTTATTAAATCTAATATCTTGATGTCTAGGTTTTGGTATCTTAGTGGATCTACTTTATAGATACTATCTAAGTTGTATAGTTGATCTTGAACTCCTCCAAAATTAAAAGCTAAAACTAATTTTTTCATACTTAATGATTCACTGATTATTCGTCCAAAGCCTTCTGGTCTTTTAGGAAATGAAACTATAATACTAGAAATAAAATACATTATTTTTAAATCTTTCTGAGATAAATTTCCTAAAATTTTACAGTTTTCAGACAATTGATTTTCAATAATTTTTTTATGTAATTTTTTTGTATAGGAAGTATTTTTAGAATCTCCAACAAAATATGTAAATATGTTATGTTTACTTAGTTTTTTTGCAATATGAATAAATTCTAATTGACCTTTCCATTCAGTCAAACGTCCAGGGAAAAGTACAATTTTTAAATTTTTTTTAATTTGAAATTTTTCTTTAAAGTTTTTAACATCATGGTTTGAAACATTTCCATCAAAAAAAACATTGTCAACACCTCTATTGATTACTGTAATTTTTTTATTAGAAATATTATATTTTTTTATTATTTCAGATTTAACATAATTTGAAATTGCAACAATATTGTCAGTTTTTGCAAGACCTTGATTATAGAGTTTTTTTAAAAAAAAATTTCCACTATAAACATTGTGAAATGTAGATATTGTTTTTATTTTATCTTTATTTAAAATATTAACTAACCACGCTGGCGCTCTTGACCTTACATGGACAAGATTTATATTTTTTTCTTTTATATATTTATCAATTTTACTTGCTATTTTTGGGAATAAAAGAAAGTTTTTTGAATGAACAGGTAGTTTTAAATGATTAGTAAAATTGTAATTTAATTCCTTTTCAAGAAATCCACCATTTGAAATAATATGGTTGTGAATTTTTAAATTTGATAAATAATTTGCAACATCTATAGTGCCCCTTTCTACACCACCTGATTTTAGTTCAGGAATAATTTGTACGACATTAAATGGTGACATTGTATTAAATATAAGTATTTTTAGTAATATGTTTTATTTAATAAATAAACAACATCAAAAAATTGCCTATAAAAAAATAATTGGCAAGAGACCAGGAATAATATTTATTCATGGTTTAAATTCAGATATGAATGGCCAAAAAGCTATTTCAATTCAAAAATATGCTAAAAAAAATAGTTTAAACTTTATCCGATTTGATTGTCGTGGACATGGGAAATCAGATGGAAAATTTGAAGATTTTACAATTTCTGATTGGAAAAAAGATCTTATAAATATTATTGATAATGTAGCTAAAGGACCACAAATTCTGGTTGGTAGTAGTATGGGAGGATGGTTAATGTTTCTAGGAGCAAGGGCACGTCCTAAAAGAATTATTGGATTAATAGGTTTAGCTGCCGCTCCTGATTATATAGATGAATTTTATTCTAATCTATCTAGAAAGAAAAAGAAAGAAATGTCTAAAATGGGTATTATAAAATATTCTTCTTATGGTTTTAATTATTTAATCAGAAAAAAATATATTATTGATGGTAAAAAAAATAATATTCTAAATAAAGTTTATAGATGGAATAAGCCTGTAATCTTAATACAAGGTTTAAAAGATAATGTAGTATCTAAAAAAGTTCCACAAAAAATATTAAAAAAAATTACAGGGAACCTTGTACGTATAATATATCTAAAAAATAGTGATCACAGATTATCATCTAGGTATGATCTAAAAATTATAAATGAATCTATTTTGTCAATTTTAAAAAATAGGATTTAAGCTCTTTTTTCTTTTTTAAACAGAACTGGTTGTTTAAATTTTTCAACCATTTCTTTTGGAACAACTTGCCAAAACAAATATTTTTGATTTTCCCAATTTTTTAAAATATTTTCTGCATATTTTGAATTTGTTTCTAACACATGATCTCTGATTTTTTCTAAAAGAAAATCTTCCCAATATGGATTCATTTGTTGTTGATAAAAAACATCATCAAGATTAATTCTTAAAGGGAGTGTACCTTCTTTGTCATACACAAAAGCCATCCCTCCAGTCATTCCAGCACCAAAATTATTTCCTACTTCTCCAAGTATAACCACATTCCCACCTGTCATATATTCACAACCATTATCTCCACAACCTTCAACTACAGCTTCAGCACCAGAATTTCTTACACAAAATCTATCTCCTGCTATACCAGCTGCAAAAAGCTTTCCTTTGGTGGCTCCATATAAAACTGTATTTCCTATTATAACATTTTCATTAGATAATAGATTTGAAGATAAAGATGGTTGAACAACTAATTTACCGCCAGAAAGTCCTTTTCCAACATAATCATTAGTATCACCAAAAATTTTAAGAGTTGTTCCTTTTACACTAAACGCGCCAAAAGATTGTCCTGCAGATCCAAAAAAATTTATTGTTAAAAAATCTTCATCAAGTAATTTTGTATCAACTTTATTTATTATCTCAGAAGCTAATCGAGCACCTAAAGTTCTATCTGTATTTTTTACATTATAACTAAGTTCAATTTTTTGGTTATTTTCAAAAAATAATTTTGCATCTCTAATTATTTTTAAATCTAGACTCTCTGTAACTTGATTTATATTATTTTTTTTAACACTATAATCACCAATAGATGAGTCAATGGTTTGAATAATTGGGTTTAAATCAAGATCATCTAAATCAGAACTTCCTCTATTTAACTGGTATAATAAATCAGATCGACCTACTATCTCATCAAGAGATTTAAAGCCCAAGAAATCAAGAATTTCCCTTACTTCTTGCGCAATAAAAGTAAATAAATTTATAACTTTTTCAGGTGTACCAATAAATTTTTCTCTTAGTTTTTCATCTTGTGAACATACTCCCACAGGACATGTGTTAGAATGACATTGCCTAACCATAATACATCCCATTGCTACGAGACTTGCTGTACCAATACCATATTCTTCTGCACCTAACATAGCGGCTATGACAATATCTCTTCCAGTTTTGAGACCTCCATCAGTTCGCAACAAAACTTTATCTCTTAAATTATTTAATGATAAAACTTGATGAACTTCACTCAAACCAAGTTCCCAAGGTAGACCAGCATATTTAATACTTGTTTGAGGACTAGCTCCAGTACCACCACTATGACCCGATATAAGAATTACATCTGCTTTAGCTTTCGCAACACCAGCGGCAACAGTACCTATTCCTGACTGTGCAACTAATTTAACACATACTTTAGCTTTTGGGTTTATTTGTTTTAAATCATAAATTAGTTGAGCAAGATCTTCTATAGAATATATATCATGATGAGGTGGGGGGCTTATTAAAGTTACTCCTTGCGTTGAATGTCTTAATTTTGCAATAAGCGAAGTAACTTTTCCACCTGGTAATTGACCTCCCTCTCCTGGTTTAGCTCCTTGTGCTATTTTTATTTCAATTTCATCACAGTTATTAAGATATTCGGCATTTACTCCAAAACGGCCGCTAGCTATTTGCTTAATTCTTGATGAGGGATTATCACCATTTGATCTTAATTTAAATCTTTGTGGATCTTCACCTCCTTCTCCAGAGTCAGATTTTGCTCCAATTCTGTTCATTGCTATTGATAATGTTTCATGTGCTTCAGGACTTAAAGCGCCTAAAGATATGCCTGGGGCAACAAGTCTTTTTCTAATTTCTTGAAATGTTTGTGCATTTTCATTGTTTTGTTTTTTTTGATCATTTTTAAAGCTTAATAGGTCACGAATATTAATAGGATCCATTTCACTAATAATAGAAGAATATTTTTTAAACAAAGAGTAACTATTTTTAGCTACAGCACTTTGCAACATGTGAATTGATTGTGCTTCAAACGCATGTCTTTCTCCCCCAAACCTGTATTTATAATTTCCACCTATAGGTAACAAAATTAAATCTTCATCAAATGCTTTTTTATGAGCGAGCAATGATCTTTTTTCTATACCACTTAATCCCATTCCAGAAATTTTCGAGCTCATTGATGTGAAATATTTACTCATTAAGTTTCTACTTAATCCAATAGCTTCAAAATTACATCCACCTCTATAGGAATTAACTACTGAAATACCCATCTTACTCATGGTTTTTAAAATTCCATTGTTTATAGATGTGATAAAATTTTCTACACAATCTTCATATGTTAAATTTGGAAATAATCCTCTATTATGTCTTTCCGCTATAGCTTGTTGTGCCATATAAGCATTAACACTAGTTGCACCTACTCCAATTAAAACTGAAAAATAATGGACATCAAGACACTCTGCTGATTGGATGTTAAGTGAAATAAATGTTCTTAAATTCTTTTTAATAAGATAATGATGAACTGAGCTAGTCACTAATATCATTGGTAAAGAAACTCTAGTTTCAGACAATGCTTTATCGCTTAATATTATATGAACATATCCTTCACGAACTGCATTTTCTGCTTCTTTATTAATATTATCTAAAGTTCTTTCGAAGTTATTATCAGAATTTAATAAATTCATAGTTGTATCAATAATTTTAACTTTATCTGCCATATATTTTCTCATGGCTTTAAATTGATTAATAGATAAAACTGGAGAATTTAATTGTAGGTGGTTACATTGATTTTCATTTTCATCTAAAATATTACTAAGATTACCAATTCTTGTTCTTAAACTCATTACTACTCTTTCACGCAAAGAATCAATAGGAGGATTTGTTACTTGACTAAAATTTTGTCTTAAAAAGTTATGAAGCCCTTTATATTTCTCAGACAAAACTGCTAAAGGTGAATCATCACCCATAGACCCTGTTGCTTCTTTTTTTTCTTTAATCATTGGATCTAAAATCAATTCTAAATCTTCAATTGTCCAAGCAAAGCTTGCCATACGTTTTCTTAGCAAACTAGAGTCTAAATCTCTAAATTCTTCTTCTGCAGACTCTAGCAGTTTATCAATATGAGTAATTTTTTTTGTCCATGATCCAAATGGTTTAGTTTCAGATAAATATTTTTTAATATCTTTATCTTTATAAAATTTATTTTCTTTAAAATTAACTGCTATCATTTGACCAGGTCCAACCCTTCCTTTTTCAAGAATATTATTTTCGTCAATTTCTACCATTCCAGTTTCTGAACCAGCAATTAAATAATCTTTAGTTAATGTATATCTTAGAGGTCTAAGACCATTCCTATCCATACCTGCAATCACCCACTCATTGTGAGCACCACAAATAGCTGCGGGGCCGTCCCATGGCTCCATTACAGCTCCAGCATATGCATATAAATCTTTTAATTTTTTTGGAAAATCTCTTCTGTGAGCCCATGGTTCTGGAATAGTTAAAATTTTAGCCATTGGTAAAGATCTTTTTGATTGAACTAAAAGCTCTATTGTAGAATCTAATGCAGCAGAATCTGAAGCATTTTGATCAATAATAGGTTTTAAATCATTAATTTTTGATCCAAAATTTGAGTGATGCATTCTTGGTTCGTGTGCCATCATCCAGTTTTTATTACCTTTAAGGGTATTTATTTCTCCATTGTGAGCAATTACTCTAAAAGGTTGAGCTAGTGACCAAGTTGGAAAAGTATTTGTAGAATATCTTTGATGATAAACTGCATATTTAGACATAAATTCTTTTTCTTGTATATCAGGATAAAAGTTAGATAATTGTTCAGCAAGAAACATTCCTTTATAAACAATTGACTGGCAAGAAAGAGAGCAAATATAAAATTCTGATATATTTTCTTTTTTTATCTCTTTTTCAATTTTTTTTCTTATAATATAAAGTTTGTTATCAAATTCGATTTCATTTTTTATTTTATTATTAAAAATTAATATTTGTTCAATTGCAGGCCTAGTAATATTAGCTTTCTCACCAATAATAGATGTATTGAGAGGAACATGTCTCCACCCGTAAATCTTTAAACCTGCTTTTATAATTTCTGATTCAACAATAGTTCTTGATTTTTCTTGTGCTGCAAAATTTGTTCGAGGTAAAAAAATCATTCCAACACCAAAAGGAAAATCATTGGGTTTTTGACCTGTTCTTTGTATTTTTTCAATAAAGAATTTTTTGGGGATAGTTAATTGTATACCTGCACCGTCACCTGTTTTTCCATCAGCATCAACTGCTCCTCTATGATAAAGAACTTTTAATGCTTGAATACCAAACTCAACTACTTTTCTTGATTCTTTTCCATTTAATGATGCTATTAATCCTACACCACAGGAAGAATGCTCATCATTTTCATTATAAACAAAATTTTTTTCTAAAAATTTTTTATTTGAAAGATATTTTTTAATAAATGATTTACTCATTCATTACCTTTCTTGAATATAAATCATTTTTATATTTTAATTCATGTTTTGATTGAATAAAGTTGTGAATATTTACAGCTGCATCTCTACCATCTTTGATCGCCCAAACAACAAGACTTGCACCTCGAACTATATCACCTGCTGCAAAAACACCGTCAATAGATGTCATCATATTTTTGTTATTAACTTTTAGTGTGCCCCATCTTGTAACTAGAAGATCTTTAGTATTAAAAAGTTTGGGTAGTTCCTCTGGCTCAAACCCTAGAGCTTCTATAACCATATCTACCTCTATTAATTCTTCACTTCCGAGAATTGTTTCAGGTTTTTCTCTACCTGATTCATCAGAGGATCCTAGTTGCATTTTTACTGTTTTAATTTTTGATAATTTTTCAAGACCATCATATTTTATTGGAAGTGTTAACCATTGAAAGTCAACCCCCTCTTCAATAGCATTTAAAACTTCACGTTGTGAGCCAGGCATGTTCTTTTGATTTCTTCTATATAAACATTTTACAGAAGTAGCTCCTTGTCGAACAGCAGTTCTTACACAATCCATTGCAGTATCACCACCTCCCACAACAACAATTTTTTTATTTTGTGCGTTTAGTTTACCACTTTGATAATCTTTAACATTATCCTTTAAACCAACTTTATTACTAGATATTAAATATTCAAGAGAAGGAATAACATTACTAAAATTTGAAAAATTCAGATTAATTTCACGTGCCTTATAAACACCTGTAGCAATTAATATTGCTTCGTGCTTACTTTTAATTTCATCAAATGTTAAATCATAGCCTATGTTACAATTAAGTTTAAAATTAATTCCACTTTCTTCTAAACGTTTTGTTCTTCTTAGTACAATTTCCTTTTCTAATTTAAAATTTGGAATTCCATAAATTAATAAACCACCTGATCTATCATAACGATCATATATTGTTATTTGATAACCTTTTTTTCTTAACTCTTCAGCCGCAGCTAAACCAGCAGGACCAGAACCAATAATACCAACGGAAAAAGATTTTTCATTTTTTGGAGAAATATTCTCAACCCAATTATTATCCCAGGCATTTTCAGTAATATATTTTTCAATCGATCCTATAGTAACAGTTCCATGACCTGATTGCTCAATAACGCAATTACCTTCACACAATCTATCTTGGGGACAAATTCTGCCACATATTTCAGGCATATTATTTGTTGAACTAGATAATTCATAAGCTTCCTTCATTCTATTTTCTGCTGCAAGCTTCAACCAATCTGGGATATTATTATGCAATGGACAATGTATTTGACAAAATGGAACTCCACATTGAGAGCATCTAGAAGCTTGCTGTTCTACCTTTTCTTTGGCATAATCAGAGTAGATTTCATTAAATGTATTAACTCGATCTTTAGCGTTTGATTTTTGTGGGTTTTCTTTATTAATTTTTGTAAATTTTAACATTTAGTCAATTTTGTTTACTAATATTCTTAAAATATCGCAAATATAGTCAAATAAACTATAAATAAAGTAAAAAATTATAATTTTAGTCTCAAGATTGTACTAAATTTAAATAATTAGTTTTTGAAGAGTGATTTTTTTAAAATTAACAATGTATTCTGCGGAATAATTTTAAAAAAACTAAAATCTTTGTCAATGCCTTCTTTAACACTATCTCTTTGCATAAGTTGAAGTTGCTCAATATTTATTGGAAAATTTGGTATTTTTTCTAAAAACCATATTAATAACTTTGATAATTTTAATGGAATATTAATTAAAATTCTGGACTTGTTTAAATACTTAGAAATATTATTGTAAAAATCCTCATATTTAAAAATACTTGGTCCGGCTAGTTCAAATATATGATTACCAGACACTTTTTCAGAGATAATTCTATCAACCACCAAGGAAACATCATCAATATAAACAGGCTGAAATCTAATATTTTTGTTTCCAAATAAAGGAATAAAATACGAAATTTTAAATAATGGTACCAATCTTTTTAAAAACTTATCACCACCTCCAATAATTACACCTGGCCTAATTATAATAGAATTCTTCAAATTTTTATTAATCTCAGCTTCACTTTTTAATATAGCATTATCCCGCATTGATTTACTCTTTGGATTAAGTCCAAGGCCTGAAAAAAATATGTAATGCTCTAATCTTTTATTATTTTTTAAGATTAGTGTTAAATTTTTATTAAATTTAAAAATACTATTTTTAAATGTTTCTTTTTTTTGATCCCAACTTGTCTTTAAATTTAAGCAAACATCAGATTTTAACAAGATTGATTTTAGTCTTTCATCATTATTTAAAGACTTAAAGTAATAAGGGATAACTTGTCCTGTTACCCCTAATTGTCTCAATTTAGCTTCATTTGTTGATTGTTGGTATGGAACTATAATTCTAAAACCCCTTTTACAAAGCCTTCTAATTAGGTATTTTCCA
>MDTG01290139.1_pt1 | contig 10783 bp, 12 predicted proteins | sample 811421 | NCBI WGS metagenome assembly MDTG01 (sample SAMN05326645, study PRJNA326480) | marine metagenome | isolation source: seawater | place: Pacific Ocean: South East | collected 2011
CTTTCAACCGCTCAGCCATCTCTCCTTGTAGAAGCTTTTATAATTAAAAATATTTAATTCAACTATAAAATAGTCTATTTATCATTAGAATAATTAATTCATTTAATAAGCTATGACAAATCAATTCAACAAAGGCCTGATGTTAACTTCTTTAGGATCTTTTTGGTGGGGTTTTATTGGAGTCTTGTATTTTCAATATATTTCTTTTATTGGACATATTGAGTTAGTTGTTCATAGATGTCTTTGGACAACAGCAATGTTACTTATAACAACAACCTTATTTTCTAAATGGAATATTTTTTTAAAAATTATTTCAAAAAAAAAAAATTTGATAGGTTTATTTTTTTCTGGTCTTTTAATTTTTATAAATTGGGCAGTTTGGATTTATGCTGTTGCTACAGAAAGAATTATAGATGCTAGTTTTGGTTATTTTATCATGCCTATTATAAGCGTTTTATTAGGAAATATTTTTTTTAAAGAAAAATTAAATCAAAAAAGAACATTTGCAATTACTTTAGTTATAATTTCAATTTCCATATTAATTTTTTTTAACATCAAAACCTTACCATGGGTGGGTTTAGTTGTAGCTTTTAGCTGGGCTTTTTATAACTTGGTAAGAAAAAAAATTAATATTGATACAGATGTTGGTTTGTTAATAGAAAGTTTATATATATTTCCTTTTGCTTTGATTGCTTTTTATATTATTGCTCAAAATTCATTAAATGATTTTAATTTAACTAATCCTACTTTAAGTTTATTTATAATTTTAGCAGGACCTATGACAGTGATTCCTCTATTTTTTTATGTAAGAGGTGTTGAGCTTATTGGTTTGGGTCCAACAGGGATGATTTTTTACATAACTCCAACTTTACAGTTTATTTTGGGGTATTTTTATTACAATGAGGAATTTTCATTAGTAAAATTTGTAAGTTTTATTATTATTTGGATTGCTGTAGTTATATATCTTAAGGATCTTTATGAAACAAATTAAAATTCTTTTAATAATTTTCTTATTTTCGTTTACGGAGATATTTGCTGATGAAAAATTAAAATTTTCTGAATGGAAAAAGGATTTTAAAAAAGTAGCGTTAGAAAATAATATTTCTGAGAATACATTTAATAAAACAATGCAAAATGTAAAATTTTTACCTAAAGTAATTGAATATGATAGATATCAACCTGAATTTTACGAAGATACAAAAACTTATGTTTCAAAAAGATCTTCAAATAAAAAAGTCAAAAAAGGACTTGAACTTTATAAAGATAAAAAAGAATTAATAAATTCAATTGAAAAAAAATTCGACGTTGAAAAAGAATTATTATTAGCTCTAATGGGCATAGAGACAAATTTTGGAACATATGTTGGAAAAATGGATATTTTATCATCTTTAGCAACATTAAGTTATGACAAGAGAAGAAGCGAATTTTTTACAAATGAGTTGTTAATTTTATTACAGCTAATTGAAAAAGATTTAGTGGATTATAAAACATTATATGGTTCTTGGGCGGGTGCCTTTGGTTTTTTTCAGTTTATGCCCTCTACTTTTAAGAGATATGCTTTAGATTACGATTTAAATGAAAATATAAATTTAAAAGATCACAAAGATTCTTTTGCATCTGCGGCGAACTATATTAATAAAATGGGTTGGAAACAAAACGAGCCATGTTTTATTAAAGTTAATTTAAAAGACGATATACCAAAAAAATTTTTAAATACGTCAGCTAAAAAAATTAAAAATAAAAAAAAGATTAAATATTTCGAAAAATATATAAACAATATTGATGATTTAAATATCAATAAAAATCTCAATGTGGGTATAATAACACCTGATAAAGATATAATACCAGAAGCAAATAATCTCGAGCCAGCATTTATTGTTTTTGATAATTACGAGTTAATTCTTAAATGGAATAGGTCATTAAGATTTGCTTTAGCTGTTTGTACTTTAAAAGATAAGTTTAAAAATGAATTTTAAAATTTTATTTTTTTTTATTCTAATTACAGTTCTCAGTGGATGTTCATCTACCAATACCTATAATGAATCTTACAAAGATATTGATAATAGATTTATCAACAAAGGTTTTACTTTAATTTATAATGATGATTTAAATAAAAATAAGCAAGTTACAAAAAAAATTGATAACAGATCGTTAATAATATTTCAAAATAGATTAAAGAAAAATTCAACTGTTAAAATTAGAAATATTGCAAATAATAAATCTTTAATTGCAAAAGTTGGATCAAATGCATCTTATCCAATTTTTTTCAATTCAGTTATATCAAAAAGAATTGCCGATGAATTAGAATTGGATTCTGATGATCCTTATATTGAAATTTCGCTAATTTCTAATAATTCAATGTTTGTAGCAAAAAAAGTTAAAACTTTTAATGAAGAAAAAAACGTTGCAAACAAAGCCCCAATAGATGGTATACAAATTAGCGATATTGGTAATACAAAAAAAACTAAAATAAAAAAAAAAGAAGATAAATTTTCCTATTTTATTAAAATAGCTGATTTTTATCATAATGAATCTGCTACCAAAATGATAGATAGAATCAAAAATGAAGCAAGTATTGAAGATGCTAAAATTAAAAAAATAAATGAAACAAAATATAGAGTTTTTTTAGGGCCCTTTAATGATATAAGTTTATTGAAAGAATATTTTTACAAAATAAGTATATTAAAATTTGAAAATTTAGAGATTATTAAAAATGATTAAAAAAATTTGTTTAACATTATTTTTATACGTTATTACCATCTCATCTTGCTTAGCAAATCTTGATATCAAAGCAAGAACGGCAATTTTACAAGATTTTTTTTCAGGTGAAATTCTTTATGAAAAAGAAGCTGATAATCAAATTTATCCTGCTTCTATGACAAAAATTATGACAGCAATTATTGCTTTCGATTTAATTAAAAGTGGTGATTTAGATTTAAAAGACAAATTTATTATTTCAGAAAAAGCTTGGCGTTTATCTACTGCAGGCTATTCTTCAATGTTTGTAATGGTAGGTGATGAAGTCAGTGTAGAAAATCTCTTAAAAGGAATAATTATAGCTTCAGGAAATGATGCATGTATTGCTTTAGCCGAAGGAATAGCGGGTACCGAAGAAGAGTTTGCGATTATGATGACCTCTAAAGCAGGAGAACTTGAAATGTATAATACCAATTTTACTAATTCATCAGGAATTAATGATCCAGATAATTATTCAACTGTGAGAGATATATTAAAAATGTCAAATTATTTAATCAAAGAACATCCCGAGTATTATAAATATTTTGCTGAAAAAGAATTTACGTGGGATAGGACAGGCGGCGATCCAATAACTCAGGGCAATCGAAATCCATTGCTTTATAAAAATTTTGGGGCTGATGGAATTAAAACAGGTTATTTAGCTGTTGAAAAATATTCACTAGCTTCTTCAGTTAACAGAAAGGGTAGAAGATTAATTGCAGTTGCGAGTGGATTTGATACAAAAAAATCAAGATCTCGTGAAAGCTCTAAGTTATTAACATGGGGATTAACAAATTTTCACTTAGTGCAAATAGCTAAATCAAATGAACCTATTGAAAAAGTAGACATCTGGTTAGGTAAAAAAAATGAAATAAATACACATGTTAAAGAAGATATTTATAAAACAATACCAAAAGCAAGAAAAAAACTTTTAAAGGTTTCAATTAAATATAATGGGCCTATAGAAGCACCAATAACGAAGGGTAGTGTAGTTGGTAAGTTAAAAGTTTTATACAATGATGAATTATTAAATGAATATGAATTATTGGCATCAGAAAATGTAAAAAGATTAAATATTTTCTCTCGATTAATGAAATCTATAAATTATTTAATCTGGGGTGATGTCTAAAAAACCAATTATTGTTTTCGAAGGCATAGAAGGGAGCGGTAAATCACTTCATATTAAAAATGTTATTAGATATTTTAAAAAAAAAAAAATTAAATATCTCAAAATTAGAGAACCAGGAGGCAATTTAAACTCAGAAAAAATCAGAAAATTAATCCTAAACAGCAAATCTAAATTTAACAATAATACTGATTTACTTCTATACTTAGCTGCTCGTAGTGAAAATATAGATATTATAAAAAAAAATATAAATAAAAAGATTATATTAATTGATAGATTTGTTGATTCTACAATCGCTTATCAACATTATGGCATGGGTGTAAATTTAAATCTTATCAAAATAATTAATCGTTTTTTATTAAAGAATATAAAAATCAATTTTACCTTTTTAAATATTGTTAACAAAAAAAATATGTCTATTAGACTAAAAAAAAGAAAAAATTTAAATAGATATGATAAATTTAACTTTTCTTTTTACACCAAAGTACAAAAAGGTTTTTTAAAACAATCAAAAAAAAGACCAAAATATTATAAAATTATTGATTCAAATTTAGATATAGCGATAAATAAAGAAATTATACTTAATAAAATTAAAAAAATTATTTGAATGAACTTAAAACCTATTAATCAGAGAGAGCTTCATGGATTAGATTATTTTATATTAGATCTAATAAATCTTTCAGATAAAGAAAAACTACCTCAACAAATTCTTTTATCCGGAAGAAAAGGCATGGGCAAATCCACCTTAGCTTTTCATTTAATTAATTATGTCTTATCAAAAAATGAAGATAATCCTTATGATAAAAAGAATTTTCAAATTAATAATGATAATAAATCTTTTGTGTTAATCAATAAAGACGTAAATCCTAATGTTCACATTATTGATGTTTTAAAAGATAAAAAAAATATTGAATTAAATCAAATTAGACAATTAATTTCATATTTAAACAAATCAACTTTTGATTATAGACCAAGATTTGTTTTAATAGATAACATTGAATATTTGAATAAAAATTCTACAAATGCGTTATTAAAGATTCTAGAGGAACCAAATAAAAATGTTTACTTCATATTAATTAATAATAATAAAAAGATTGAGTCTACAATTAAATCTCGTTGTTTAAATTTTAAGATTAATTTGCCTTTTACAGATATTGTTAATATTACAAATAAATTACTTAAAATAGATCTTTTTCAAGATTTAAGCCCTGACATGATAAGCCACTATAGCACTCCAGGTGAATATTATTATTTATTTGAATTTTGTAAAAAAAATAATTTTGATCTTTCTGATACTAAATTAGAGAATTTTTTAAACATCTTGATTAAAGATTTTTCATATAAAAAAGATCCTAATGTGAAAAATTTGATCTTCAATTTTATTGAATTAATTTTCTTAAAAAAAATAAAAGATTCAAATATTAAAAATTATACTTATGAATTATATCAAAAATTTATAAAACGTATTAATATGTGTAAAAATTTAAACTTAGACGAGGAGTCACTTTTTTTAGAATTTCAATCAAAAGTATTAAATGGATAAAAACTATTACATAACAACACCAATATATTATCCTTCAGCAAAGCCCCACATGGGTCATGCTTATTCGAGTATTGCTGCTGATTTTTTTGCTAGATTTAAAAGAATTGATGGTTTTAATGTATATTTTTTAACAGGTACTGACGAACATGGTTTAAAGATACAAAGAGCAGCGGAACAAAAAAAAGTTGACCCTTTAAAATTTTGTGACGAAATAAGTAAAACTTTTAAAAATTTATCTAAAATACTTAATTTGTCTAATACAGATTTCATAAGAACTACAGAAAGTAGACATAAAAAGTCAGTTCAATTTTTATGGAATGAACTAAAAAAAAATGGTGATATTTATCTATCAAAATACTCTGGATGGTATTCTGTATCTGATGAAGCATTTTATAGTGAGGAAGAAATTGAAGAAAAAGGAAACATTAAAGTTGCTATTTCATCCAAATCTCCGGTTGAATGGATTGAAGAGGAATCTTTTTTTTTTAAATTGTCTAAATGGCAAGATAAATTATTAGAATATTATAAATCTAATCCTGAATTTATTTCACCAAAATCAAAAAAAAATGAAGTTATAAGTTTTGTTAAAAGCGGTCTTAAAGATTTATCTGTAAGTAGAAAAACATTTTCTTGGGGCATTAAAGTTCCTGATAACAATGAACATGTAATTTATGTTTGGTTGGATGCTTTAACTAATTACATTAGTGCATTAAATTATCCTGATCAAAATGATAAACTTTTTAAAGATTTCTGGCCTGCTTCAGTTCATTTAATTGGCAAAGACATTCTAAGATTCCACGCTGTTTATTGGCCTGCTTTTTTGATGGCTGCAAATATTCCATTACCTAAGAAAGTTTACGGTCATGGATGGATTTTGTCCGGTGATGAAAAAATGTCTAAATCAAAAGGAAATATTTTAGATCCAATTGAAATAATAAATAATTATGGACTAGATCCATTAAGATATTATTTAATTAAAGAAGTATCATTTGGCAACGATGGGAATATATCTGAAGATCGATTGATAGATTGTATTAATAGTGATTTAGCAAATAATTTTGGTAATCTTTGTCAAAGAGTGACTGCTTTTGCTGAAAAAAATTGTAAAGGTGTGATTCCAACTAATACTAAATTTGAGTCACAAGATTTACTTATATTAGATGTGTTTAGCAAAAATATAGATAAAATAAGAAATGAAATAGACAATCAAAATATAAACTTTTATATAGACTTTATTGTAAAGTTGTTATTTGATGCTAATAAATATTTTAATGATCAAGAGCCGTGGAAAAAGAAAGATAATAATGAAAGATTAAACACTATTGTTTATACAACATTAGAAATAGTAAGAAAAATAAGTTTTATGTTATATCCAATAATCCCCGATTCATCTCTAAAGGCATTAAAAATTTTTGATATTAATGAAAATGAAATTGAATTTTCATCTATAGAAAATCACAACTTCCTTAAATCAGGAAACAAAATAAATAAACCAAATATTTTATTTAAAAAATTTGAAAAAAATAATGATTGATTCTCATTGTCATTTAGACCAAGAACCATTATTCGGAAACTTAAACGAAGTTATTTTAAGATCTAAAAATGCGGGTATAACAAAGTTGTTAACTATATGTACAACAACAGATAATTTTTCAATTATTAATAAAATTGTTGATAAAAATGATTTTATATTTGGAACTTTTGGCATTCATCCACATGAAAGTGAAAAATACGTTGTTACAAAAGACAATATAATTAACGAAGTTAAAAATAATGATAAAATAATTGGTGTGGGTGAAACAGGGCTTGATTTTTATTATAATCATAGCAATAAAGATCGCCAAATTAAGAGTTTTAAAGAACATATAGAGGCTTCAATTGATTTGAATATACCAGTTATAGTTCATTCGCGTGCTGCAGAAAATGAAACCTATGAAATTTTAAAAAGTTACAAAAAATTTAATCCAAAAATTTTAATGCACTGTTTTACTGGATCTTTAAATTTTTCTAATGATTTAATAACCTTAAATAGTTATTTTTCTGCCAGTGGTATTATTACCTTTAAAAATAGCGAAGATTTACAAAAAACTTTTAAATCAATTCCTTTAGAGAAACTTATGATAGAAACAGATAGTCCTTATTTAGCACCGGTTCCGATGAGAGGAAAAAAAAATGAACCAAGCTTTATAAGGTTTACAGCAGAAAAACTTGCCGATTTAAAAAAAATCTCAACAGATAAATTAATAGAAATTACGACTAAAAATTTCAATAAATTATTCTTTGACACTAAATGAGTCTAAAGTTTATTCTTCTTGGCACTGGTAGCTCAATTGGAGTTCCTCGTATTGACGGTTATTTTGGAAAATGTGATCCTAAAAATGCAAAAAACTATAGAACAAGATGTTCGGCAGTTATTAAATTTGGTGATCAAAACATATTAATAGATACTTCTCCAGATATTAGAAAACAACTTCTGGATAATAGAATTGTTTCTATATCTAAAGTTCTTATTTCACATCATCATGCTGATCAAACTCATGGAATTAATGATTTAAGAGTCTTTTATTTAAAAAATAGAAAGAGAATACCAGTTTTTACAAACACCATTACAAAAAAGTATTTATTAAATACTTTTGAATATTGCTTCAAAAAAATTTCAAGTTATCCTCCAACACTAAAACTTAATAAGATTAAGAAAGATATGTTTTTTTTAAATAAAAAAAAAAAAATTTTTATTAAGTCAATACCTGTTGGTCATGGTGAAATTAAAAGTTTATGTTTTATAATAAATAAAAAATTAGCATATGCTAGTGATATAAACAAAATATATAAAAAAGACATTAAGTATTTTAAAAATTTAAAATATTTAATTATTGATTGTTTAAGATACGATCCTCATCCGTCACATTATAATTTGAGTCAAATATTATCTTTAATTAAAGTTATTAAACCACAAAGAACAATTCTCACTAATATGACAGCGGATTTAGATTACGTTAAATTAAAAAATAAATTACCTAAAAATGTAGAACCTGCATTTGATGGATTAACTTTAAATTTATAAAATCTTTTCAATTTCTAATGTTATTTTTTTTGACATAGGGTTGGTAAAAGATCCATAAGTATTTTGAATCTTACCATCCTTATTAATCAATATTTTATAAAAATTCCACTTTGGAATGGCTGAATTACCATGATTTTCTTTTGCCCATTTATATATATCATGAGCTTTATCTCCTTTTACTTCTGTTAAAGAAGTCATTGGAAAATTTATATTAAAATTAACTTCACAAAATTCTTTTACCTCTTCACTAGATTTTTTTTCTTGATTAAAAGAATTAGAGGGTATTCCTAATACAATTAACCCTTGTGACTTATATTTATCCCATAGTTTTTGAAGATCAGTATATTGTTTTGTAAATCCACAGTAACTGGCGGTGTTCACTAAAAGTATAACTTTATTAGAATAGTTTTTAAGATCCATCACTTCTCCTGTGATACTATCTATTTTAAAATCAAAAAAAATCTTATCATAATTACTTGAGGCTTCATTTTTTGAAAAAAAAATCATTATTAATATTACCAAGGTTATTTTTTTCATTTAAAATTATTTGTTAGGCGTAAGTAGTATCAAGAAATAACCAAATAAAGTGGATAATAATGACCCAGCCAAAACACCAATTTTAACACCATCCATGTATTGAATATTTTCAGCAAAAGCTAAATTTCCTACAAACAAACTCATTGTAAATCCAATACCAGTTAAGACGCCGACGCCATAGAAATTATACCAATTTGAATTATTTGGCATCTGAGCTATCTTTAATTTTATAGAGACATATGAAAAAACGAATACTCCTAATTGTTTTCCTAAAAATAGGCCCATCACAATACCAAGAGGCACTTTGTTCATTAGTGTTGTTAGGGATAGACCTTCAAGGGATACCCCAGCATTTGCAAAAGCAAATAATGGCATAATACCAAATGCAACATATGGGCTTATTGCATGTTCAACTTTAATTAATAATGAATAATCTTTTTCTTTTTTTCTATGAGGTATTGTCATAGCAAGCAAGACACCAGCAATTGTTGCATGTATTCCTGAGTTATGAGTAAAATCCCATAAAAAAAGACCTACAATTAAGTAAGGTAAAAATTTTTTAATATTAAACTTATTTATTAATAGAAGTAAAATAAATGCAATCAACATCAAGGTTAAATATTTAATACTTAAATCACCTGAATAAAATAATGCTATTATAACAATAGCACCTAAATCATCTATAATGGCCAGAGCTGTTAAAAAGACTTTTAATGATATCGGAACTCTTTTGCCAAGTAATGATAAAACACCTAGTGAGAAAGCTATATCTGTAGCAGAAGGGATAGCCCAACCATTTAAAGTTTCAGTGTCACCAAAATTTATATAAACATATATTAATGCTGGAACTAACATTCCACCTACTGCAGCTATTATTGGTAATAGCGCTTGTTTAATATTTGAAAGCTCGCCTTGTAAAAATTCTCTTTTTATTTCTAATGTAACAAAAAAAAAGAAGATAGCCATTAATGCATCATTTATCCAGTGTAGTATGCTTAACTTCAGACCAAATTTATTAATACCTACAAAAAGATACTTATCTAATGTTGAAAAATAAATCTCAGATAAATACGAATTGCTTATGATAAGAGCAATTATAGCCGAAAATAATAAAACTAATCCACTAGCAGCTTCTAATTTAAAGAACCATCTAAAAGGTTTTGATAAATAATTAATCATATATTTTTAAATAAATCTTTAAAAAATAAAAATACATCGTTTAAAACTTCATATAAACTGTACAGTTTAAATTCAAGATCTGGATAGATCATACTTAAAGGATTTTTAAAAGTATCTAAAATTAGAATTAAAGCAATAAATGAAATAATAAAAACTAAAATAATACTCAAAATATTTAATTTTTTTTTATCTTTAATATTGGATTTAACTTTTGAAATTTGATTTACATTTTTTTTAGTTTTTGAATCATTTTTTATTTTTTGTGGTATTACTTTTTCTTCTTCAACAATAATTTTTGTATCTTCTTCGATTTCTGAAATAGCTTGTTTAACAAAATGCCATTTGTGATTACATGACCCACATTGTAATAATCTACCATTTTCGGGTATCAGGTCACTATTAACTTCAAAGCTTTTATTGCAATTTGGACATTTTATAATCATATAACTTTTATAACAGATTTTTATAAAAATACCTTTCTTTTGACAATCTTTATACTTTGAAAATATTAATAACTACTGTATTAGTACTTCATTCGGAGTGTAGCGCAGCCTGGTAGCGCATCTGGTTTGGGACCAGAGGGTCGCAGGTTCAAATC
>MDTG01086449.1_pt1 | contig 10781 bp, 15 predicted proteins | sample 811421 | NCBI WGS metagenome assembly MDTG01 (sample SAMN05326645, study PRJNA326480) | marine metagenome | isolation source: seawater | place: Pacific Ocean: South East | collected 2011
AAAATATAAATATTTTTAAATGTCATTAGATGCATTTTACTGCCTTTCAAATGCAGTTCTACTTATTATCCTTTTTATTTATTCAACAAAATATATATCTGGTAAAAGCTATAAAAATTATCTAATACAAAAAAACATTAGAAAGGATTTAGAAAAAATATATAGTATGAATAGTTATCAAGATTCAGCTCATAATTAAAAAATAAACTAAATTATTACACTAATAAATATTTGAAGATAAAAATATATAAAGCTTTTTTAGTAAATTAAAGCTCATAAGAAAAAAGCATTAAAAATACAGATACTTAAGAAATTAAATTTTGAATATTTTGAATAAGGTATAAATTGCTTATTTATATTTTGATATTAAATAACTTATATTAATTGAAATTAAAATTATACTTTATACTATTGCTTTAAAATATAAAAATGGCATTTTAAAAAAGTTAATACTTAGAAAATTTAATGATGACTCAAGCTAAATTACTCAAGTTCAAGACAACACCTATAAATTTTTTATTTAGGCAATTTTTAAAATTCGAAGCTAATTATATGAATTCAATAGATCTTCCAATTTTTCCTAAAGAATTAGAATTAGATGCCTCAGAATTAAATAATGGATTGAAAAGGATCTCAGCTTTTGCTATATCCAAATACTTTTTACAAGATTTATCCAATTTACGACCTAAAAAGATAATTAAAGGATTAATTTCTTTGCCAAGGCAGATTTATTCAATAATTTGGCAAGCTAGATCAAAATTTTAAAACTTTAGATAAAAAATATTCTTTAATTTATAAGGAAATATTTGAGATCAAAATTAATTTTAATAATCTAATTAAAATTAAATTATTAAATTCAAAAGTAATTCATAATAATTTCAAAATAAATAGTTAAGAGAGAAAAGAGGGTGCATACCCTCATGATTTAGGATGAATATAAAAGAGATAAATTAAACTATTTTTTATCAAAGTTATTAAGATCTTTAAGCTTGCCTTTTAAATCTTTTTCCCTATCAGAAAGATGTTTAATTTGTGCTTTGTATGCTTTTTCAAGTCTCTTCTTTTGATCAATGATTTCATCAAGATCATTAAGATATTTTGTTTTTTGTAAGCCTTTCATTTCGCAATCAGAGATTACATATATAGGTCTGTACGAAGGGGCATCAAAAAGAAGATCAAACATTGAATACATTTTTTACCTCTGTAAAAGTACAAATATATAATCTTAGATAATAAGCAAATCAGTAATGATATAAACCGTAGACTTATATAGGGTAATTACACCGAACTTCGGTTTATACTATAAAACCGACACGTATTAACCGATTATTTTTTTATTAAAAAGGTTTATAAATTTCATGGTTTAACAATAAAGCTTGGATTAAAGTAGTATTTAGTTTTTTGGATCTTAACTTCTATTTTATTTTTCTCTAAAAAATCATCTACAGCGTTTGTAGCTCCTTCTACATCTGGATAATCATCAAGCATAATTATGCCTCCAGAAGATACTCTATCCCATAACTGTTCCATTACAAATAAAGTTGGCTTGTAAAGATCAACATCTATATGCAGCAATGAAATTCTTGTATGAGGTTTATTTTTTAAATAAAGAGGCAAAGTATCAATAAGATTACCTTGAATTAAATCAATATTTCTAAAACCTTTTAAATCAAATATTTCTTTTAAGGAATTAACATCTAGAGGCATGCCTCCTTGAGTAGCATGAAAAGTATTTGCACATTTCTTATCATCATCTGAGGCGTCCTCAGTAACTGGAAATTCATTGAAAGTATCAAATCCTATTATTTTGCGAGAGTCTGAATACTCAAGGATCTCTCTATATGTAGCAATTTTAATCAATGAAGAACCCTTAAAAACTCCAAATTCTAAGATATCTCCTGGTATTCCTAATGTCTTTTGATAAAGTTCAAAATGCGCTATTTGTTTAGCTAATCTATTAACTTCAGAAAACCAATAAAAAGCATTCTCGTAATCAAAACATTTTTGCGGATCAGATGAAAATCCTCTTAATTCCATATTAAAATTAATTTTTCTTAATTTAGCATTAATAAGGTAGATTAATTAAAAAAAATCATTATATATATATATTAAAAATTTAGTAAAAGATAAAGTAGTTGTTTTAACTAAAAATAATTAATTGATTATGGTTATTATCAGAATATATTTTTTTTAAAAAGCATGGTCCCCGCCTATGAGTCGACCTGACATAGAGAAATAATATGCATTTACACAATAAGTCTGAGCAGTTACCATACACCATCCTCCTTTATTACCTAAAAATAATTTTAATTCTGGATCGGATGAAGGATTAATAAAAATAGATGCATTTGGTAGAAGATTTAGATTTCTAATAAAAGTTTCACCTTCATGATTAATGAACTCAAGAGAATAAAGAGACTCTTCAATTCTATTTTTAATTAGGAAAGAAGAATTATGAATACTGCCAACAAATTTTTGCAATCCTCCAAGTGGAAACCAACGTCTGCTAGTCGGTTTATTAATTAAATTTTCTGTCATTACTATTGGAGAGAAGCAAATATTAGAACCATGCTTTTCATTATTTCTTTTGAGATTAAATCCTAATTTGAATCTAGAAGGAAATGGGATTTCACCATTTACAAATGAAAATAAAACAGAATATGGAGAATCCTTTTTTAGATTTAAATCATAAAGTAATTTACTAATATTAAATTCACTAAATCCACAAAGATTTTTCATCTCACTTGATGAAATAGATTTTTCAAATAATTTATCCCCTTTGATTGAGTAAATTGATACAAAGCCATCACCTTTAAAGTCAAGATTCTGTTTATAACTTTTTATTGATGAATCAAATTCTTCTGTAGGATATATTGGCAAAACAAAAACGGCATCATAGTATTTATTAGGATTTATATTTTTAACTCTTAATGAAGACTCATCAAGATTTTTATTTTTAGTTAATAAATTAGAAGTATCAAAAAAAGTATGAGTTAAACTTGGAACAAAATTATCATCAATTATTCCAACATAAAACCGTGGGAATATATCCTTCAAATGATGGCGGATAGTGCATTTAGGATTTTTAAATATTTGCCTATCTTTATAAGGGATAATATCTTCTAAATAAACTATATGGGCATGACCATAATTATTATTCTCAAGTTTTACATAATATGTTTTTTCGTGTTTTTCTTCACTTAAATTTATTTCTATCTCATAAAGACTACTTTTACCTCCAAAAAAACAAATATAATTATTTTTTTTATGACTAAAATCAACATCAAATCCACTTTGAGGTAATTCAAGTATATAGTTATTTGCAGTTTCTCCTTTGTTATAAGTCCTTATTCCGCTATGGACTACAGATGAACTAACCTTATTTATAAATGAAAGAGATATTGCAGGGAAAGGATAAATTGGTTTGTTTTTTGTAAAGATCTCAATTTCAATAGATCCACAAATTCCATTAAAATTACTACCTAAAAAATCAGAAACATTAATTGTATTAGCTCTATATTTTGTTAATTTTTGAGAATCATGATGTAAAACAGTGCCTTTGAGATTTCTTATTTTAAATGATAATATAACTCCATCCAATTTTTTTTTTAACCAATAATTGAGGAATTGAATTATTGTTTCTGAGTCATTTTTAAGAAAAATAGGAAATATAGTAGAAGATCTATTTGAAGGGTTAAGATATTTTTTATTTTTAAGAATTTGACTATATGTTAATTCTGTAGATTTACTCCAAAACTCGTCAGAATGAATTTCTTCGCTCATTTATATAAATTATTCATATAGAAATCCATATGATAATAGCAGGAAAACTTAGTTAAAAATTCTTTTTGTTTATAAAAGACATTTTTTAATGAAAAAACTGTATTTTTAAAATTCTCTTTACTAAATAATGAAATAATTTTAGTAGTCTTTAGATTTTATAAACTTTTAAAGATATTATAAATTCAAATATAATTTTTATTAAAAGGTTTATTAAAAAAATAATTTTAATAATAAAATTAAAAGCTTTTTATAATTATTGAAGTATAAGAAGATAAATACTTTTTAATAATATAATTGACAATCGATTTACAATAATAATAATAAATAACCTATTCTTTATAAAGACTTGTATTTTCTTTTAGCTGAACTAATACAACCTATAAATTGCGTTTTAACTTCGGAAGAAGTGCCAAGTATTTCGATAGTTTTGTCTGAAAGGAAGCCAAATGCACTTAAGGGAGTAATCCTAAATAAGGATAATATTAAAGGGAACTTTTATACTCATAAGCCAAATAAACAAAAACCTACTAGTTGGACCTTTGAGAAATCAAACATCAAATATTATGGTGAAGCAATACTCCTAAGGAATGAAAAGATATGGCACCCTTATCAAAAAAATATTAAGTCCCATCAGGTAAATAGAGTCTTTTTTTATGGTTTAGCATCAAAACTATCAAATGTATCTAATGAAATAGATTTACTAAGAGCGACTTCAGGTTTTTTTAAGATTGGGAATGAATGTTATGGTGGGAGAATCAAAAAAGTCTAATAATTTTTCTGAAATATTTTCTTTAATGAAAGATTAATTAATAGAAACAATAATTATTTAAAAACTATTTAATAAAAATTTTTCCTAAGTATTTATAAAAATTAAGAAAATTATTTGAAGATATGTAATTAAAATCAAATATCTGAGAATAATATTAAGATATTATTCTTAAATTTATTTAAAAAGCTTGCTATCTAAACTAAACCCTTAAATTTATTAGAAGTTATCATTTAAAATTATTTGAGATTATAATGAATAAGTGATTAACTCTATTAACACGAAAGATTTACCACTAAAGGATTTGGCTGCATCGGGTCTGATAATTTTCATAATGTCGACAATTATTGCTAACATCTATAATCCTTTATGGGGTCTAATATATATTTTTGGGAATATATTTACACTTGTTTTTTTGAGTTGGTTATATCAAGAGAGTTGGAGTAATCCAATAAAATAAAAAATCAAGTTCATTTAAATTGATAGTTATTAAAAAATATGATTGAGGGATAATCTCATTAATTAATTTTTAATTTAAAAATAAAGTTTATATTTATAACTATAAAATATTATTTATTTTAACTTAGGAAAAATATTTAATATTAAGGAATCCCATTAAGATAATTAAATGAGAAATGATTCAAAAAAAGTTTCAGAAGAAGCTTGGTTAATATGTCCTAACTGGACAGAGGTAAGGCGGTTTACAAAGAATAAAAGAAATAAAGATAAATTTTCTGAATATATGTTTATTGATTCTGGAATTGTTAAGGGTTCGCAAGGAGAAGAACCACCTCTAATTACTAGAAGAAAGGAAATTAAGATGGAAGATGCACTCAAAGAGTACCAACAATTAATAACTTCTGGTTGGCAATTAACTGAACCAAAGTGGTATTAATAATAAATATCTTAATCCTCAATCATTTTTATAAAAAAAGAAAATTCTCACTAAAGCATATTCTTATAAAAAATTAATAATATAAATTTTCTGTCTAAATAATTTTATTTAATAAGGTTGACAGCTGAATTAAATTAGGAATGTAATCATTACTTCACTAATTTATTTACATGTTTAAGAAAAGCGAAAAAAAAGCTCTTACTCGCCTATTTCTTCTTGGCGTAGGAGCTCCAATAGGTCTTGATCGTTTTTACGAGGGAGATATAACTGGAGGTTTCCTTGCAATTATTGGCTTTGTTATTGCTGCAGTAACAATAGTTGGGCTACTAATATGGATTTTCCCTTTCATCGCAAAAACTTTTCGTTTGCTTAGAGAATTCGAATCTGCTGAAGATTAAATATGGAGATCAAATTATTACAATTTATATGTAAACAAATTAATCCATGGGGGTGGAATACCTCAAAAAGGTTAAAGAGGAAAAAAGAAATATATATTTTAGTTTCATAGTTCAAAAGGTATTTGTTTTTTGTAATTATTAGACTTATTAGTTTCAATATTTCTGTAATATATGTGATAAGCACTAAATAGAATTTCTAATAATAATATTTTTATCTATGAGTTTAAAAAATATATTAAGTTGAATATAGAAAGGAATGTTAATAAAAGTCTGTTTTATTAAAATTATTTATGAATTTCAAAAGAGATTAAAATCTTTTAAATTTGATATGAATTTTATATTTAGTCTTACAAAAATCTAGATAGGTTAATTTTTAAATTAAATATAGACATTATTGAAGAAATAATTATGAACAGCTATATTATTAAAAATGATTGAGAATTTAATAAGTCTAAATAAAAATGGGTTATGTAATAAGCCGAATATTTATAGCATTCGTAATTATTTTTACTATAAAACAAATGCTAGTAGTTTCCGGAGTAATATAAGCTTCTTCTTTATGTAGAATCGAGATTAAAAGGTTTAGTGAATTTATTATTAGATTTTTCAAAAAATATCTTTAGAATGAAATGATTTCAATCTATAAGAAAAATACTACTGACTTAAGATATTTCTTTTAACTACTTATAATGAAAAGAAAAGGTAAAATTAACGTTATATTTAAATGATTTTAAAATTAATATATATTTATATATTTTTAAAGTTTTATAAATAGTAAGAAAATAGGTTGGATTTTGAATAATATCAGATTCTAATGTAATTAAATAGTATTAATTATTTACAATAAACGTAATTTCTTAAAATAAAAAAAATATTATTTTCTTTATCAATACATCTAGAGGGTTAAATTATTCACAACACTAAATATAAATAATTAGTAAATAATACTTAATTACATAAAACAAGATTGTAATAAAAATAATATTGCGACCAATTCATATCCATGAAGAAAATCTCCAAACGTTTCTTTAAAAAACTCCTCACACAAGTAGATATGTTTTGGTCTGAAATAGAACTAAATTATATTCTTGAGAAAGAATTAAAAAATTAAAGAAAATATTTAACTATGATTAATTCAAATAATATAAGTTTAATATTTAACTTTGGGATGATTATTATTATTTTTCTTCTATGAAATAATTTAATAGTTAATCATTTTTAAAATTTAGATATTAATATTATTATTGTTTTCCAAGTAACTGATGTTTATAGTTGAAATCAATGTAATACTTTATAATCTCGTATTTAAAAATTCTCTAAATTAAAATGCTTAAAAAATTATTATTAACCTCCTTTTTCCTATTTAGTTTATTTAGTATTTTCTATCCCACAAATAAAGAGAATACAAAACTATTTGATTACTGTTATTCCCTCGAAAAGATACTTTCTAAAAACTCTTTAGAATCAAATAAAAATTTAAAAGGAAGGTTTAAATCAATATCGATAGATCTTGCAAAAATAGGTGTTGAGAAAACCAAAGGTTCTTTAATAAATCAAATACTTAATCAATATAAAAAGTCTAAAAAATCATTAATAATAAAAATTATACCCAACAAGATATATTGTTTTTCAGGATATTGGATTGAGAAAGTTAAGCCTGGAACATTTGAATCAATTTTTTATGAGCAAAGCAAAAAATCAATTAATGAACTAAAGGACTTGAAAGATGAAGTTGATGAAATTTTGAATGATATAAATTCAGAATATAAGTCCATAAAAGAAGAATTAAATAATATTTTTTAAGATAAATTTTCTATATCACCTTGCAATTTTCAAAACATAAATGTATAAAACGTTTTTAAATCATATAGTATATATTTAAATTTTTTTTTTATGCTTTTTTTAATTTCATACAATTTTTATGATGCAGAGGCACAAGAGGATGGGGCAGAAATGCTTTTGGAATGGTATGACAAAGGTGGGCCTCAAAATAGACCGGAAGGTTATGATGTTAAATCTTGGATTTTCTTACCGCAAAATGGAAGTGGTTACTCTGTAGTAAAAACAGACTCTTTGGAAACAATTTGGAGGCAGTGGAGACCTTGGAGAGAATTTATGGATATAAATATTCAACCTTGTGCAGATTTAGATGAGACAATACATCTTTTTCGAAAGTAAATTAAAATAAATATCAAAAAAGAAATAGGTAAATAATTTTATTTTAATAATAGCTAATTAACCTTAATTAATTAATTATGAAAAGAAACCAAAATTCGTTTAATAAAGTCCAGGAATAATCCAACCGAATAAACCATAATTGATAACTAATGCAAGGAAACCCATCATTGCAAGTCTTCCATTTGTTTTTTCAGCATTCTGCCAAAAAGATGATTTAGATTGATGCATTTGCATATTTAATAAAGTTTAGAAGTTAACTTAAACAAACCCAGGTATAATTTGGCCTGTTGTTAAGTAAGCACCAACGGCTGCAATTAATCCAATCATTGCAAATCTACCATTAAGAGTTTCAGCTACCACTTTCTCTTTTTCAATAGTTTTTACTTTTTTGTTTGATGTTGTCATTTGTTTAGAAGATGAATAATTTAGATTTTCTTGTTGAAACTGTCTAGTTAAATTAATAACTAAAGAGGCTGTAATAATTACAATAAAGATTAAAAAGCCTAAAAGAGGACTCACTATAAAATACCTGGAATGATTTGACCTGTAGTTGTGTAAGCCCCTAAAAGAGCAATAATACCGATCATGGCCCAACGACCATTAACTTTTTCAGCATTTTGAGGATAACCCTCATAGGAAACAGCCTCATCTATATAAGGACGTGTTTCTGTTGGAAACATATTCTGCCTTCCACCAGATTCTGTTGTCACGTAAGAAGAATTAGTCATTTTAAATGTTTAATTGTTAATCAATGTAACACTATTATTAAATTATGTAAAGATAATTTAGCTATTTTTGTTTATTTCAATATTTTTACACGTAACTGACTCACCGTTGTGACAGAAACTGCATTATTCTGTTACTTACGCTAGCTAAATCAACAATCATTTTAAATTCAATTTTCTAATGTCTTTGTTAATTGAAACTTTTACTTCATTGAAATCATTTGATTCTTTACTGTTTTGAATAAGTATTTAAATTCTCAAGGAAATGGAGTAAATAATCAAACATTAAAGTTAGCAATTAAATTTTATCTGGAAGAAAAACATCTTCTAAAACAATTTTATTATGCATACAAGGTATTAATAAAAATAGAAAGCCCTGAAAACATAGATATTTGGTAAGTATTACTCTTTTCCTTATCTTATAGACTTGCTAGATTTTAAATATAAATCTTATTAGGGGTTAATTATGGAAGTGATTCAACTAATAGTGATCTTTTCAGGGTTATTTTCTCTAGTCTTACTTTTGTTGTTATCAGAAGATAAACCAATTACAAAGAATTTGTATTTAAAAAAGCAGAGTTAATAACTCAGTCATTTATATAAGGAAATCTACTAATGCAACTTACTTCGCAAACGTGGAGCTTAATTTTTAGTATTGGAACAATTATTTGCTTATTCCTTATTTAATGGAAACATTTGGTTTAAGCAATATGAAATAGAATCGGAAAAAAAAGTTAAAAGCAACTGGGTGATTTATAGAATATATCTTTAATTGTTTCGGTAAATTTAGTTGACAACTCACCAAAATCAAAAAGATACAATATTTTTTATAGATAAATCATAAATTATTTTATTTCATGATTTTCAAGAGTTTTTCAATAGGAAGTTAATTTATATTTTTTCAATTGGTGCCATTGTTAGTCCTTCACTAAAAAGTTGTTGGTGATATAACTCTGCCATCTCAAGAGGACCTCTCCATACCTCTGCCAAGCCATTACTATCTATTTCAATCGCAAGTGCCCAAGCTCTTTTCCCACTCATTCCCGGGATAATTTTCTCAAGACAATTCGCAACATGTTCAAACGTATTTACATTATCGTCAAGGACTATTATCTTTGCTTCAGGATATTTTATTTTCATTGTCTTTGGATCTAAGACTGTACTAGTTAAATTAGTTAATAATTTCACGTTTAAAGAACCCATTTAAAGAATTAAATACTTTTGGTTAATAAATTATTTTTATTTATTAGACCATGTATTAGAAGCCTCCAAATATTATAAAGTTGAGCATTACAAAGTGATTACTTTTAAATCTTGGAATGTAGTAGTAGAAAATGAGAATATCTTATTTGAAAAGATTATTTCATAGTATTTAAAGAGAGTATTTTTGCTCTATACAAAAAAATTTATCTTTAATAAATTAACATCAAATTTAGGTGATTAAAATGCATACATTTAGAGATAAACATTTTAAAAATAATTTCGACCCGAAAGCTGTTTATTATGATTGTATTAGAAGTTGTGAATTAAATACCTCTACAGAGCAAGGTATTGAAAATTGTGTTATTAAGTGCACAAGGCCTTTAGCCGCGTCAGAGGGATATAGATATCTAAAAGCCAAATTGATTGATTAAGACTTTTACTTTTCTAAAATAGAAATCTCAAAGAAAATCAAGAAATTTAAGTGTTTTATATTTTTATATCCTTCATAATAGATTGGTAAAGTTTTTTTTAATCAGTAGCCTTCTTGAACTGTGCTCGATATTGCTCAGATAGATAATAATAAAAGGTTTAGAATTTTCTTTCTCAAAATTACTTTAGGCTATATTTTCAACTATTCTCAATAAATAATGGAGCCTGTAAAGATATCTTTTTGACTCTTTTTTTAATTGATAAAGTAAAAAAGGATTCGATCCTACTATTTATTGACACTAAAAGTACCCAACATGAAATTTAAGCCTTAAATAAAAAATAACAATAACCCTAAGTAGAGTTTTATCTAGAAATTAATACAAACATAAAATTTAAAAAAAAAA
>MDTG01129331.1_pt1 | contig 10781 bp, 11 predicted proteins | sample 811421 | NCBI WGS metagenome assembly MDTG01 (sample SAMN05326645, study PRJNA326480) | marine metagenome | isolation source: seawater | place: Pacific Ocean: South East | collected 2011
TATGAAGTAACAGGAATAAATAATCTAAATCTAAATTCAAATTATATTTTTGCTGGAAATCATACATCCATGTTGGACATTCCTATTGCATTTTCTGGCCTGCCTTATTGGCTGGTTCCAATAGCAAAAATTGAATTAAGGTCAGTGATTCTACTGGGCTGGGTAATGCGAACAGCCGGTCATATTTTTATTGACCGTAAAAGAAGTGAGAGCGCCTTACGTACTTTAGAAAAAACAAAGAAATCGTTGTTGGATAATCCTAGATCAGTACTTTTATTTCCTGAAGGGACGCGTACAAGAGATGGATCATTAGGTCCATTTAAAAGAGGCGGTCTCTTATTATCATTAGATACAAAAATGCCCATTGTCCCGATTGCATTTATTGGTTCATTTGAAATGTTTAGGAAAGGCTCTTGGTCAATGAAAGGACGCTCTGTTGAATTGAGAGTAGGTACTCCAATAGATCCAGGTAATTATTCTTATGAAAGTAGAAGAGAATTGGCACACCATGTTCGTGAAAAAGTGGCGGATCTGATGTGAGCTATCAATAGGCTTAATCGATTATGATCAATGAAGAGGAAATATTAGAAGATATTATTAATTTCAGGAAACTTGGTAAAAAAATTGTTTTTACTAATGGTTGTTTTGACCTGTTTCACCAAGGTCATAAAAATTTAATAAAGACATCCAATTCCTACGGAGAAGCATTGGTTATAGGTCTTAATTCTGATGAATCAGTAAAAAGGTTAAAAGGAGAACGTAGACCTGTAGAAAACGAGATTGATAGAAAGAAAGCTTTACTTGATACTGGATGTGTAGATAAAGTTTATATATTTAATGATGATACACCTTTGGATTTGATTCTCATAATTAAACCTGACATCCTTGTAAAAGGTGGAGATTATATTCCAAATGAAATTGTTGGCTATGAGGAGGTAATTAGCTCAGGTGGTGAAGTAAAGATTGTGCCATTAACTCCAGGATATAGCACTACCTCTATTATTAAAAAAATGCACTAACAAGGTCTTGTGTGATTAAATAATTAGATTATATATTCTACTGCGGAGTTTCACTAAATCCCTTTGACTAAAGTACTTAGAGATATAACAACTTATTTATTTTGCACCGTAGTTCTTCTTGGTGCCGAGGCAAAGTCTACCTCAAAAGTTTTCCCAAATGTAGCTGTTTATACTGCATCCAAAGACACAGCTATGAACCTCGACGAAACTCGAAACAGGTTTCCAGAAATACTCCAAGATGCAAAACTATTAATGTCTGAAGTCATTATCTGTGATTTTAATAAAGATACTCTAGAGGTTGCATTTTTGCTTAGTAAGATTTTTGAGCTTCTAATGGAGGCAGACCAGATAGGCGAGATGAATCTTGAGGATAAAGAAGAATTTGATCGTTTCAATAGAACATTTACAGAATTGTATACCCATAACCTAGTTTCAGTTCAGAGTATTAATGCACCAGTTATGGCTGAGAAAATGTGGGCGGATATCAGTGAGGCTATCGAAATAGAAATGGGCGAAACAAAGCTCATCGTAGTTGAAGATCGTGACGGGCATGTGCCGCTTGTCAGAACAAAACATGTGGATCAATATATTAAATATTTTCAAACAAAGGGGAGAAAACAATTTCAAATATGGTTAGATCGATACGCTAAATATAAAGATCTAATATTACCTATTTTAAAAGAGCATGAGATGCCTGAAGAATTCATTTATCTAGCTATGATTGAATCTGGATTAAATCCAAAGGCATATAGTAAAGCAAAGGCATCAGGTATGTGGCAGTTTATTTATTCAACTGGTAAAAGGTACGGCCTTAATAGAGATTGGTACAGAGATGAAAGGAGAGACCCTGAAAAAGCAACCCATGCGGCATGTCTCTATTTGAAAGATTTATATAAACAATTTGATAATTGGTATCTTGCTCTTGCAGCTTATAATTGTGGTTCAGGGAGAGTCTCTCGAGCATCAAAAATTCATCAAACCTATGATTTCTGGCAGATGCATTCTTTGCCCAGAGAGACTCGAAATTACGTACCCTATTTTCTTTCCGCTGCAATAATTGCAAGAAATCCAGAGGCTTATGATTTCAAGGTCCCAAAAAATGTTGAACCTTTTCAATATGAGACAATAACACTAGAGAAAAGTGCAGATATATCTGTTTTAGCACGTGTTGCGGGTTTAAAGCCAAAAGTGCTGAGAGATTATAATCCAGAACTAAGGCAATCAGCGACACCAACTGAAGCTGGATATCTTCTGAAATTACCAATGGGTAAAAAGGAAGATTTCCTTTCAGCATGGAATGCTATTCCAGAAGAGGAAAGATTTGCACCTCAATTTGTTGTACACAGAGTGAGGTTTGGTGAAAGTCTTTGGACTATTTCAAAAAAGTACAATGTATCCATACATGATTTAGCTGCTGTTAATAAAATTCGGAATAGAAATAAAGTTAGAGTGGGTCAAAAATTAAATGTGCCGCTAAAAGGTGGGCAGGTATGGGGTAATAGTGATAATGGTGGACCTCCTGGCCATTCAAAAAAAGTTTACAGAGTTAAACGTGGCGATACTCTGGGACAGATTGCAGAATCCTTTGGTACAAGAGCAAGTAAAATAAGACGTTGGAACAATATGAAATATGGCTCTCATCTTATTCATCCCGGTCAAAGATTAGTTATCTGGGTAAAGTGATTTGTTAATTATATCATATTTTTGGTAAAAATGGAGGGTAACCATGACAAAACAAGAAATAGTAGACATTGTTTCAGAAGCAACAGGTTTGACCAAAGTTGAAACCGAGACTGTAATGAATGGCATAATGGGTACGATCATTGAGTCACTTGCAAGTAATGAAAGAGTTGAATTAAGAGGTTTTGGTACTTTTGGTATAAAACATCGCATGCCCAAAAAGGCTAGAAATCCTGGGACAGGAGAACCAGTTTATTTACCAGAAAGGTTTGTTCCAACATTTAAACCTAGTAAACTCATGCGTTCCAGAGTGAACGATTTGATTAATAAATAAATGGATTATTAATGCCAAGTGGTAAAAAAAGAAAAAAGAAAAAGATGAACACGCACAAACGCAAGAAACGTCTACGTGCCAATCGACACAAGAAGAAAGATAAATAGATTATAAAATAGCTTAATCAGTTTGTAATACTTTATAATAAAGAACAATTTGATTTATGTCTAATCATCAAGATTGTTTAACAGTATCTAAACTAAATACTAGAATAAGAAATTTGCTCGAGGAGGGAATTTCTAATATATGGGTAAATGGTGAAATATCAAATTTTCACCATCATCCTGCTTCTGGTCACATGTACTTTACATTAAAGGACGATTCAAGTGAAATACGTTGTACTATGTTTTCGATGAATAATGTCCACTTAAAATTCAGCCCTGAAGATGGAATGGAGGTACGTCTTCTTGGGAACGTAACGATTTATGAGAAAAGAGGTCAGGTGCAACTTAGGGTCTCGATCATGGAGTCTCAAGGATTAGGTGAACTTCACAAGACCTTTGAGGTGTTAAAACAGTCTCTTGAAAAGGAAGGACTTTTTGAAGAAGTGCACAAAAAGAAAATTCCTCCATATCCAAATCGTATCGGTATTCTCACATCTGGCTCCGGTGCTGCATATAGAGATATTCTGAACGTATTGAATAGAAGAGCTCCTCAGGTCAATATCATATTGCACTCCGTAAAGGTTCAAGGAAAAGGCTCATCTCAAGAAATTGCATCAGGTATTGAGCTTTTTAATAGTCATAATTCTGTCGATGTTATTATTGTGGCTAGGGGCGGTGGATCCATTGAAGATTTATGGGCATTCAATGAAGAAAAAGTTGCCAGATCCATTTTCAGTTCATCCATTCCAATAATTACAGGTATAGGACATCAAACAGATTTTACAATTGCAGATTTTGTTTCTGATCTTAGAGCACCAACTCCTTCAGTAGCAGCAGAAATAGCAGCTCCACATCAAGATGAACTTTTATCAGAGTTATCTAATTATAAGACTAAAATGTTGCGCCTTGTTCAGGGCCAGTTAGAACAGAGGTGGTTGCTGTTTGATCAAATTGAAAAAAGAATTGCCATCCAGAGTCCAACAAAAAAGATTAAAAATCAAATTTTTGATTTGGACCAAGTAAAAAATAGAATTCAAAAAGCATTTTTAAAAAAAGAAGAAATCCTTTCAGAGCAAATAAGCCACTTATCTAAACAGTTATCTAGTCTGGGACCATATCAAGTTCTAGAAAGAGGATATGCAATTCCAATGGATGAAAATGGAAGCATCATTCGTAGTTCAAGTCATATTGATTTGGGGCAGTCATTTAAATTAAAAATGGCGAAGGATAGTTTTATTGCAAAAAAAACATCAGATATAAAAGACGAATAATTAAATGTAATTTTCATTATGGGAAATAAAACTAAAAAAAACGATTTCGAAAAATCTATAAATCGTCTCGAAGAGCTAGTTGATAAAATGGAATCAGGTGAATCATCTCTTGAGCAAAACCTAGAATGGTTTGAAGAAGGGATGGATCTTATTAAAGCATGTCAAACACACCTAGCGGATGCTGATAAGCGTGTTCAGGAGCTAATCAAATCATCTGAAAGTGAAAATAAAACCAAGGATATTGAATGACCTTGCCAAAACGATTTGGAATATGGGGAAATATAGATAAATCTTCATTTTGGGAGGCCTTACCAAAAATAATTTCATGGTCAAAAAAAAATGACTTAGAATTACATCTTACTTCTAGGATTCTCAGTCATACTAATGGTCTACAATTAAAAGAAAAGGAAATAAGAGGGAAAAATGACATGTCAGAATTGGATTTTATGTTGGTTCTTGGTGGAGATGGCACTTTTTTATCGCTTGCCAGGACCATTGAGAACAGCAATACACCAATTCTTGGAATACATCTAGGAGATTTAGGATTTCTTGCAAAGGTAACTTTAAGAGATTTATTTAATCGACTTGACCAAGTAGCAATGGGCTCTTATGTACTGGAAGAGAGAATATTGGTTGAGGCAATCATAGAAAAAAATGGTAAAAAATTAAACCAGGTTGCCTTAAATGACTTTGTTATTTGCAATGCTCAATCGCATAGGATGCTTAATTCAATGGTTGATGTTGATGGGCATCTTGTCGGTAATTATCGGTCAGACGGATTGGTAATTGCAACTCCAACGGGGTCTACGGCATATTCATTATCAGCTGGAGGGCCAATAGTTACCCCGAGTGTAGACTCACTTATCATAACACCTACTGCAGCCCACACGTTAACTTCACGTCCACTTGTTATTCCAGCATCATCAAAAATCAGTATCAGTTTTCCACGAGAAGATGATTCCATACAATTCATAGCAGATGGACAGGAGCATGAGATTTTAGATACATCTTGCAGAGTTGAAATTAGTAAATCAAAACAAAAGGTAAGTCTTATTGATTTTGAGGATACAGATTATTTTGAAACTCTTCGAAAAAAAATGGGGTGGGGCAAGAGAGGTGAACAGTAATTCTACGTAATACCTTTCGCACTTAGTTTTGAAATTTTTTTCTATTACAGTCTTGTCTATTTCGCTTCTTAATGCAAGTCTAATAAAAGGAAAAATAACAACTGAAGATGGTGCTGCCTTAGGTAATGCAAATATTGTATCGTTACCCTCCGGGGAAGGTGCCCAGTCTGACAAATTTGGTTTTTTTTCTCTATCAATATCAACCTCAGATAAACTTATTATTGTTAGTCATATTGGTTATGTTGCGGATACAATCCAGACATTAGACATTCATGGTGAACTTATAATCTTAATGGAAGAAAAAAGTATCTTAATGGATTCCTTGAAAGTAGAGTCCAATAAAAGGGGAAGCACAGTATACTTTTCAAAAAAAAAATTGGTTACTAATCTTGATCTTGATAATCCAACCATTAGAAGTTCTATTGATATTGGTGAAGCTTTATTCTCAAATTTTCCTGTCTCGATTAATGAAACAATGACTGGTAGTAAGAATATATCAATCCGAGGATCTTCAAATGATGAATTGGTGTTTCTCTACGATGGAATAAGAATTGATAATCTTAGTTCAGGAAAAGTAGATCTATCTCAATTCACCACCCTTGGACTGAAAAATATAGAATTAATATCGGGCAATTCAGATAATAGTATTAACTCATCAGGGGCGATTAACTTTGTTCCAAAAATTAATTATGATAATGAATTAAGCTTTGGCCAGAAATTTGGTACTTATGATTTTGGTAGTTATGATATCCATGCTTCACTTGGAAATAAAAATGTTTCACTGAGTACTGGATTATCAAATGGAAATTTTTCGCAGAAATACGATGACTCTGATTTAAATGAAATTCAAAGAGAATATGATAGAATTCTGGTCAACACAGGTTTGAGAAATGACGTAGGAAAAGAACTAAGACTAATGGGATTTAGAAACAAAAAGAGAACTAGCAATGGCAAGACAAAGGATACTCTTGATGACTATATGCAAAACATTATTTTAAAATTTGATGATAAAAATAATTTCTTGGGTCATTTAAGTCTTTATGGGTTTTTCCAAGATCAGAAAGGTACTCAATTCACAACATTACAAACTAATAAAAATAATGATTCTTTTAAAGGTGCCGGCCTATCATATGAATCAAGCTTCTACAGCTCTATTTTAAAAATTTCAGCTGAAAATAATACAATAAGATCTCTATGGGAGATTAATGATCACAAGTTTAAACTAAGAAGAGGTGAACAAAAGATAACAGGAAGCTTTGAAATATTTCAACCTCATACAAGAGAAGGTTTAAACCTTCAAGATTTGAAATTTATATTTAGCACTCAAAGAATAAGCTCTGGATCTCAATCAGATTCTCTGGTTTTTTTCCAAAATAGTGATGGGGTAATTAGGAGTTCTAAGTTCTTAGTATCCATGATAAATAAACAATCAAAAACTAGAAAAATAATTTTTATGAATCTTTCAAATTCGTTTAGGGTGCCAAGCATATATGAAGTGGTAAATAATGAGATACATATTTCTCAATCCGGAAAGGGGCTCTCAACAGAACAAAAGTCAATCTCTGAATTAGGAGTTAAGATTAACGATTCAGAGCCAAATACTACACGCTTAATGAGTGCGGTATTTACTGCGTTTAAATATGATTATACAAACAAGATAAAGCAATTATACATTGAAGATTCATTCATACAAGTTCCAATTAATTATGGTGATGCAAGTATTTTTGGTTTTGATAATAATATAAAATTTAATCTTAATAGGGGTAGGGTAGCTATTGGTGCATATATGGCAAACTACTTTTATTCCGATGAAATGGCTTTTCAGCTAAAGCCTGATAAAATGTACAGAGCAACAATTCAATTAAATAGTTTCATCGGTATAATAAAATTCACATACCGCAAAGAGAGTGAAAAATACCTTACGACCATAAATAGGTCTGGTTTTCAAAATAGAACTGAAGTCAGTTCAATTGAAAACTTTGACATAGACATCTCCCGGCAATTGCCTTTAAGGTACGCAGATGCATCTATTAGTTTTTCAGGGAAAAACTTAAATAACCAAACCCAATCATTGATGGGGATATCTCTCTACGATAGACGCTTTGTCCTATCGATAGGTTTGAAGATTAAATGAGAACTGCGTTTTTTCCAATCATCATACTATTTTTCTGTTATTCATGCACATCAAATCCTTTATGGAATGATGGTTACAAGACAGAGGAAAATCTTTCTGGGAGAATAGTTTTAGAGAGACTGAGTTCAGAGACAAAAACCTTTGTTTGGCTTGAAGAATTTGACATTCATACATATACGAATGATCAGGGAGACTTCAGTATCGTTTTGAATGATTTTTCTGAAAATATCTCCGGATCATTGAATATCTACTTTTTCGTTCATAATTATCTTCTTGATTCTGTTGCAGTTAATTTTACAAATGGTAGGTTATCAAGTAATCAATCGCATCTAGATAATAATGGTACCTTATTTGAGACGGTATACTTAAAAAAAGTTTTATCCTGTGTAACTGATCATCAATCAGATCTAAACATAATAGAATCAAATAATCCATCAATTGATTATACAATTAATGTTCACAAATCAGCTTATGTATCCAAATATAATTTTATAATGGCAGACTCAATAAGTTCTAGCTCTGGTTTAATCTTTTATAATTTAATTAGTGGTTTAAAGGTATTGCATCGATTTAGTAAGGTAAATGGTGATGGAATTCTTATCCAGGATCAGCTATATCCTTTAGAAATTGAAATAGGTGATGAGTTAACATGGACATATTTGATCGATCCTAATCAATTATCACTGTCTGCTGGGGAATACGAAGTGTACCCATACTTTAAAATTGAGCACTCTTATTTACCAACTGGTCTTGTTAATGCGCTTGGAGGCGCAAATATGTTTGATTTTCATGAGGATTATTTGAATCTCCCATGTGATATTGAGGTTGCAAGGCTAACTGTTAATTGAGATATCTTTTTACAGTAAATTTTTCAAATATTTGTACTATTGAAAGGCATATGTTTATTTTTATCATATTCTGGTCTGTCGATGTAAATATTTTTCGTGCTTCTAGATTTTTTACCTCTAAGTAAAACACACTCCCAATTTTCTCTATTCACAAAAGTTGTTGTAGGAATATAACGCAGGGTCAAACCGATACGCCAGGAACTAGAGATATTTGCATTTGATCCGTGTATAATAAATGGATTATGTATGGACATGTCTCCTGGTTCTAGAACGATATTTTTAGCTGAGGTCTCATCAATATGTTTTGGATGTATGGCAAGATCAAGAACATACTCTTTGGTATCAAGTTTTATCATTTCAGATGGTTTAAGAAGTTTCTTATTTTGTGTTCCAGGTATCACTTTCATGCACGCATTATGCTCATCAGAGTGTGTTCCTGCGAGCCAAACCGAGACCACATTCATTGGCTCGAGTGGCCAATAGGATCCATCTTGGTGCCAACCTACTGGTTGCCCGCTAAATGGTTTTTTCGCGATGTAGTGGGCACCAAAGAGAGCTATGTCTGGACCAATGATTTTTTGAACATTGTCTAAAATTTTCTTCTGGTGCAATAAGTGATGAATAAAAGGATCTCTTATGAGCATGTCATGGTGAAAAGCTTCTGGACGTGTATTTGGATACTTTTTTACTAGCCAATTAATATGGCTTTTGATTTCATCGGCAACTTCTTTATCAATAACGTTTTTAACAATCGCATACCCATCGCGTTCATATCCTTTCTTCAAATCTGGATTAATATTCACTATTATTTGAGGCTTTTATGTTGACGAAGGATACAGTCATTCATTACTACCATAATGCCTTTTGCCACAGCTAATTTTTCTGCTTTCTTATCATAAACGGAATCTTGCATCCATATGGCCTTCGCATTGATAAATATTGATGATTTAACGATGTCATAAACAAACTCTGATCTTCTAAAAATATTTACAATGTCAATTGTTTGATCGATTGATTCCAGGTTTGGATAACATTTTAGATTGCCAATATATTGATGACCTGGATTTACAGGAATTATTGAATAACCATTTTTTTGCATGTACATAGACACGTAATTACTTGGGCGTTCTTCTTTTGGACTAAAACCAACAACGGCTATAGAGCTATAGTTTAATATTTCTTTAATTTTAGTGTGGTCTTTCATTTTTTGAATAAGTTAGAAAGAACATACCCTGCAATGTCTGGATTTTCCTTCAATCTACGTATTGAGTAATCAAACCAGTCTGGTCCAAAAGGGACATAAATCCTTACTTTGTATCCCCTTTCAACCAGTTGCTCAAGTCTTCCATTCATTGGTACGCCAAATAAGGCTTGAAACTCAAATAGATGGGGAGAAATACTTTCACTTTTTATCCACTCTAATATTCGGTCAATGAGAATCTGGTCATGCGTTGCATAACCACAAAAACTTCCCTTTTCAGCCATGCTTTTTGCTAAAAGTAAAAAGTTGTTTCTAATATCTTCACGATTTTGATAGGCAATGGTTTTAGACTCTTTGTAGATACCTTTACAAATTCTTGAATTGAATTGGGTATCTGCAAAGTTCTCAATGTCATTTGAGCTACGGTAAAGGTAAGCTTGGATTACGACTCCAACCCTATCGTATATCTTTTTACATTCTAAATAAATATCAAATGTTTGATCCGTTACTTTCGAATTTTCCATGTCAATTCTTAGAAAATTTCCAAATTCTTTTGCTCTGTTTAATATGCTTAGCATATTGGAAACTGCCTCAGTTTTGGAAATACTTAATCCAATGTGTGTTGGCTTAACAGAAATTGTACTGTCTAGGTTGTTTTTGTCAATTTCTTCGTAGAGATTGCAGTATTGGCGTGTGATGTCTCTTGCAAGTTCGATGTCTTCTGTGTGTTCGCCTAAGATATCAAGGGTTGCACTAAACCCTTGAGAATTGAGATTTTTAATTTCTAATAATGCTTTTTCAACTGTTTCACCTGCTACATATGGTTTGGAAAATGGCTTAGCAAACCATTTTGGAAGATGAGGTATGCTACTTGTAATAATCGAATCAAATATTGGCATATAAAAAATTATATCAAACTAATTCTTCTCACCAGCATGTTTTGTCTATTTTGCAACAATAAATAATAATAGAACACATGCGAAGTTTAATTTGACTAAGCAAAATACGGGGAACTAAATTTGAAGGCTAAATACCCTCGCATTATTTAAGTAATATGTATAGA
>MDTG01209871.1_pt1 | contig 10781 bp, 10 predicted proteins | sample 811421 | NCBI WGS metagenome assembly MDTG01 (sample SAMN05326645, study PRJNA326480) | marine metagenome | isolation source: seawater | place: Pacific Ocean: South East | collected 2011
AGCATGCCTGAAGAGGTGAATCGCGTGTTGACCGACCGCATGTCGAACGTGTTGGTATGTCCATCCGACGAGGCTGTGGGACATCTGTCGAGTGAAGGAATCACCCATGGATGGCCCGGCAAAGGTTGGCCGACCCACGACGCCCGTTGCGTCTGGAAAACAGGGGACATCATGCACGACAATGCGTTGCATTGGTCGAAGGACTTCCCTGCAGAAACCCAGGCTCAGGGGCCTGCACTCATGACCATGCATCGGCCCTCCAACGTGGACGACGCATCACGGTTGTGGGCGTGGATTGAGGCGATTGGCGGTTGGGCGAAGCAGCATGGGCTGTTGGTGAAGTTCCCGATTCATCCTCGTACGGCCAAGGTTTTTCAATCCACAGAAAGTGACTGGAAGACATCGTTGCAGGGCCACGGCATCGAACCACTGCCTCCTTTGGGCTACCAGGATACGCTGAGGTCGATTCATGAAGCGCCTCTGGTGTTGACGGACAGCGGTGGGGTTCAAAAAGAAGCCTATTCGCTGGGGTGCCGATGCGTGGTGATGCGGTCGACCACGGAATGGGTGGGACAGGTTCGTGAGGGCCAATCGGTGCTCGTCGCCGAGCCGCGACAACTTGAGTCTGAAGCGACCACCCTGTTGCACAAGGGGCGTTCGAAGGTGGGGGACTTGTACGGCGACGGCTGCGCGGCACAAACGATTGTGGCCGCATTGGAATCCATGTGGGCGTGAGAAGGAGGGGCGAGGCAACATTGGTGCTCGTGCATCCCATGCCTTCCCAACGGATGCGCTACGCAGCCGAGGTGGTGTTTCACGATTGGCATGGATTGACGGTGGAATGGTCGCCCCACGGTTCCATCGAGGGCTGGGTTGAGGCGCGTGTAGGCGATGCTGTGGTGTCACGGTGGCCGGTTCACGCCGTTGCGCGAGACGAAACCCGGCCGGAAGACCAGCCGGAGGTGTTGTGGCACACCTGGTCCGTCGACTCCCCGAAGCATGGACCGTGCGTCTTGCCATTGCCGTGTGCGATGGCCGAGGAAAAGGATGCGAGCATGGGGTTTGATGTGCTGGGCGCAGCCTTGCATGGACTCACGTGTTGGTCCGAGCAGGCCGACGAAGTCGCAAGGGACATGCATGGCCGGCCGCTCCCCATGGAGATTGACGGGCAACCGATTCAATGGAACGGCCATCGCTGGCCAATGTCACAGCTCCACCGAATGCCTTGGGTGGAATGCATGGCTCTGCTCCTTGTCGAGGCTTGGGGGCTGTCCGACGACCGGGATTCGACCTTTGGTTGGAAGCCCACGTTTGACGTGGATGTGGCCTTTTGCCATTTGGGAAGGCCTCGTTGGAAGTCGCACCTGTTGCAATGCCGGGATGTCCTCTTGGGTCGTTGGCAGACTGCTTCCATGCGGCGTCTCGTGCTTTCGGGAAAGTCCAAGGACCCATACGACACCTATGCCTGGATCAAGGATTTTCATCGAAACGAAGCGTTGACTTGGTACGTCTTGGCCGCCAAACGTCGTCGTCCGTATGACGTGGGTCTCGATCCAAATTCGCCAGCGCTCTCGGGACTGAAGGAATCACTGACGCACCATGAGGGAGGCGCCTTGGTTCGTTGGCATCCAGGGCATGGAGCCATGTCAAGCGAGGAAGTCTTGCTTCAAGAACGAGCTGAAGCGCTGCAATGGGCGCGAGGTGACCATCGAGGCATCAGGGCGCACTTTTTAAGGAGTGAGCCAGGAGAAGGGTGGAGGACGTGGGAGCGTCTCGGGGTCGAGGAAGATTGTTCCTTGGGGTGGTCGCGTGAGGTGGGTTTCAGGGGTGGTGTGAGTCGACCGTACATGGTCTTTGACTTGGCATCCAATGCTCGCTTGCAATTGACGGTGGAGCCCATCGCGGTCATGGACAGTGCCTTGCAGGCTGGTTTGAACGTACGGCCGGAGGCGGTCATGGATGTGGTGACCCCGATGATGGATGTAGTGCGCGACGTGGGAGGTTCATGGGTCATTTGTTGGCACAACACGTCGGTGAGTGAACGAGACGGTTGGAAGGGGTGGCAGGCGGCTTACGTCAGCATGGTTCAACGGGCTCGGTCCATGGGCCACCCAACGCATGGCCATGCTTGACATGGGCTTGTGGTCTTGGCTGGCTTGGTCGCTGGTGGCCGTGGTCAAATTTGTGGTTACCCCCTCCGCCATGGTGGCTGCAGGGCACTCCGCGCTGGAGGCATGGATGGTCACTGGCACGGGTGCGTGCTTGGGGGTGGCGGCTTTCTGGCATTTCGGCAAGTGGTTGTTTTCTTGGATCGAACGTGTGAGGCCCTCTCGATGGGAGCGGGGCAAGCGGGTGTTCACCCCTGGGCGTCGTCGCGTGGTTCGATGGAAGAACCGATTTGGATTGAACGGAATCCTGCTGGTGTCAGGGCTCATCTCCGTGCCGATTGCCACTGTGCTGGCGGCAAAGTATTTTCGTGCCGTGCCTTATGCCATGGGCAGGTTGATGCTTGCGTTTGTGACATGGGCGGGCTTGTTGACTGGCGTGAGCTGGTTGGTGAAATTGACGACTGCATGAATTTGGCTCCCCTGTTTTTTGATTTGGACCACACGCTGTGGGATTTCGAATCCAACTCCCGCAAGGCGCTTCGATTGGGTTACGATGCCCTGAAGTTGAAGGACGTTGGGGTGGACGACGTGGATGCGTGGATCGCCGCGTACGAGAAGGCGAATGACTGGTGTTGGGAAGCCTACAGGCAAGGCAAGATGGACAAGGAAACCCTCCGAGGAGAGCGGTTTCGTCTAGGCATGAAAGCCCTTGGCTTGGCATGTCCTCCAGCGTTGGCGGAGGACCTCGGCGCACACTACATCGAAACGTCGCCATACCAAACGGCCTTGATCCCGGGAACGCAAGAGTTGTTGCAAACCTTGAAACAACGGGGGCACCGGATGTGGATTTTGACCAATGGATTCGAGGAGGTGCAGCACATCAAAATGTCCAATTGCGGATTGGATGTGTATTTCGAGGATGTCTACACTAGCGACGCGCTTGGGGTCAAAAAACCGCATGGGGACGCGTTTCGCTTGTCGTGTGCCAAGGCAGGGTTGCGCATGGATGAGGGAGTCATCATGGTGGGCGACAGCTGGGAAAGCGATGTCCAAGGGGCTCAGGACGTGGGCTGGCGTGCCATCCATTTCAACCCATCCGGCGAAACGATTCAAGAAGCGTGGCGGACCGCAACATCCTTGCTGGACATCTTGGACATGCCGTTGCAAGCCTGACGTACCTTCGAGTCATGTCAGAACAAGAATCCAAAGGCAAGCTCAACATCGAATTGCCTGAAGACGTGGCCTCAGGGGTGTACGCCAACCTGGCGGTCATCACGCACAGCCCCGCCGAATTCGTGATGGACTTCATCCAGGTCATGCCGGGCATGCCCAAGGCGAAGGTCCGCAGCCGGGTGGTGATGTCGCCTCACCACGTGAAGCGTTTGCTTGCCGCACTCGCCGAGAACGTGCAGCGTTTTGAAAGCCAGCACGGTCCAATCAAAGAGCACGGTGGAGGTGACCCCGGCATGCCTTTGCCATTCATGGGGCCTCAGGGCGAGGCCTAACCTTACGCTACTGAGGAACGCGCTCCGTGGAAGACGCCCAAAACGGAGCCACGGAGCTTGGTTGAGTCCTCAAACAGGTTGGCGCCACGTGTCCCTTCGCCGGGTTGGTGAGGGGCGTTCGGATGGAACCAAGTCATGCAAACCGGCTCGCCTTCTTGCAGGGTGGGCAATTGGATGCCAAACTGCCGGGCAGGACGCGTGGTCAGTGCATGCATGAGTGCAGTCAATGCCTTGTCTTGTCCTTCGACGGCGTTGGTGAGCCCCGTCCATGCCAAGGCAAAGGCTGAAGGGAGGCTCGCCATCCCGTCAGGGCTCAGCATGAATTCCACGTCGTGGCTTTCAAGGTTTTCGGGCCTGTGGTCACTCACGACCACGTCGATGGTGCCATCCATGACTCCGTTGACCAAGGCGATTTGGTCGTCTTTCGAACGGTAGGGTGGCGTGTTCCTCAACAGCCCATTGAACCCTTGGAGGTCTTCGTCGCAACACATCAAGTGCGCGGCGGATGTGCCACAAGTCACGGCCAATCCTTCTGCTTTCGCCTCGCGGACCAGTTCAACGCCCTTTCGCGAACTCAAGACGGCAAGGTGCAGTCGTCCTCCTGTGTATCGCAAAATGTCGAGGTCTCTCGCCACGCGAATGCTCTCAGCCTCGGCTGGAGACCCGGTCAAACCCATGGAAGTGCTCGCGACCCCTTCGTGCATCACGCCGCCGGCATTCAAGTCGCCGTCATGGGGTTGGTCAATGACCGTGAGGCCGTGGGTTTGGGCGTAGGTCAATGCCCGCTGAAGCAGTCCGGGTCGATCGATGGGTGCATCGTCGGTGAAGGCGACAGCACCTGCTTGTTGCAGGTCGTGCATCTCGGTGAGTTGCTTGCCTTGTCGGCGTTCAGACATGCATGCCATCGGAAGCGCTTTCGCCGGCACACCTGAGTCGTTGGCCCGCTGGGTGGCCGCATGGACCCATTGCATGGCCGCCGCTCCGTCCATGGGTGGAGTGGTGGATGGAAGCACCGCGACGTGGCAGAAACCACCCGCGCTGGCTGCTTGAAGTCCGGCGTGGAGGCCTTCCTTCGTTTCTTCGCCCGGTTCCCTAAAGTGGACTTGTCCGTCGATCCAACCGGGACTGACCATGCTCCCTTCATGTTGCAGGATTTGGCATCCTTCAGGCGCCTCAAGTGACGCACCCACTGATTCCACGATGCCCTGTTTCAAGAGGATGTCAACGCATTGGTTGTGCCAAGGGCCTCGGGGGTCCCAAACGAGGACGGATTTCAGGAGAACAATGTGTTCCATTTTCTTAGAAAGAGGGTTTCCAGGGCGAGTGCCAGCAATGCGCCCATGACAAAGTACCAAGCGAGTCGCCGACCCGCAATGTTTTGCTGCACCAAGGCGGCCACCCCTTCGGCAGGTTGGCTCCAAACTTCGATGTCCGGCCAGCCTTGACGTCCCACGGCCGTGGTCCATTCGTCGGCGGTCCAACACGTCAAATCCGATTCCTTGCGGTCGTGGTTCAGCCCGAACACCGCCACGGTGTTGCCGTCTTGGTTGACAGCATACAGCCCGGGCTCTTCGAGCGAATTGCCCCAGCCGAGTTTGGCCCCACCAGGGGTGGTACGGACTTCGGGAACCCATTGCTTGTCGGTCTTACCCGGCGCCAAGGCTTGGATGGACCAATCGATGGAAGATGCACGGGATTGCAAGGTGTCCAACCGCAGTGGGAGCAACAACGTTTGGTCTGACCCAAGGGTCAATTGGGCGCTCTGGGTCGCCCGAGAAGATTCCGCAATGCGCAACAAGGTTGGCACAAACAAGCCGTGTCGGGTGAAGTTGCCCGTTTCCAATGGAGCGTGAAGCACGAACGTTTCCCCGCGTTCGGTGCCGCCATCCAGTTTGCTCAAGAATGGCATGCCGTTGTCGGCGGTGGCCAACACGGATTCGTCGTTTCGCGGGCGTCGGCGTAACAACCGGTCGTAGGTCGGCCAGTCGACGTTTTGGGGCACGTTTCGAAACACCCCCTGAAACAGTGGATGCGACCATTGCACCGAAGCCACCTGGCCTTCGCCCAGGATCCATCCTTGGGTTTCGCCCATGTTCATGGCTTCCAACAAAGGCGACATGCCCAACCCGGAGCTGTCTGGGATGAGCAGGACGGTGCCTCCGGCTTCGCGGAACCGGGCGATTTGCGCGCATTCTCCTGCCGAGGGGCGCTGGATGCCATTGGCGACGAGAACGTCGAATCCGACGAGGTTTTGGGTCGAGGGCAGGCTCGAAGCCCGTGTGACCGAAAGCAGTGGCAACGCTGAGGCAAAGGCCTGGTCGACGAGCGACGAAGTGCGATGGATGCCGTTGTGCCGCTCGCACCAATGAAAGACGTCGACAGACGGTTCCACGCGATACCCGAGGTGGTAAGCGTCGTCGAATTGTACAGGGGCATCGCTGAGCTTGACTTGCACGGCGTGGTGGCCCGGCGCGCCATGCGTGAAGCGAAGCACGGTGTCGGTGGGCAGGCCGGGAACCACGTTGAACGAGCCAATGGCTTCGGTGACGCCATCGATTTGGAGGGTCAAAGGGAGGGCGCCGACCCCTTCGTTCGCGTCATGTGCAATCCTCACGTAGAGCGCCGCAGGTTCATCGGCCAGCGCGATCGGGGCGTCGAACCACACCGAGTCCACCCACATGTTGGGCACCTCGTTGGCGCGAAGCGGGAGCACGTGCCATCGCGCGGACGTGTCAGGGGCAGTGGTTTGGTTCACGTCGTGGCTCGACCGTTGAAGGTCGGTGACCCAGAACGCCTGCGCACGGGAAGAGGCCGCGCGTTGCAACTGGTCTTCTGCCCGTTGGATGACCGAGGCGAGGGAAGGGGAGCTCGAAGAAAGGGCCGCGCCGGCGATGCGTTCGAGCGCTTCGTTTTGGGTGACAAATCGCTGATCCTGGCCGTCAAAGTCGCTGGCAAACACGTGAAATTGAGCCGTTTCGTCGAAGGCTTCCACCAAGGCAGACGCCTTTTGTTTGGCTTCTTGCAACAACGACCCCACTTCGCCTGAAGCCATCATCGAAGGGCTTGTGTCGAGGTAGACGGAGACGGAATGTCGGGCCGAGACGTCCGAGGCATCCTCAGGCACCAACATCGGATCTGCGAAGGCCACGATCAAGCACGCGAAGGCGAGCAAGCGCGCCAGCAGAATGAGCAGATTGCGGAGGCGGTGCCGCGATTGCGTTTCCTTTTGGACGTCTTTCAGGAAGGAGACGTTGGAGAATGCGACGCGTCGAAACCGACGCAATTGCAACAAGTGAAGGGCAATTGGGATGGCGAGAGCCACCAACCCCCACAGTATTTCAGGCCTGCCCCACACGTCGCAAATTTAGTTCGATTTTTGCGTGATGGACACAGAAACGCTGAAGGAGTTTTTGCTGGAGAAAGCGGCGCTGCATGAGGTGCCCGATTTCATTCCCGACGACCCCTTGTCCATCCCTCACCGGTACACTGAGCGCGTGGACGTGGAGGTGGGAGGCTTGCTGGCGGCGACCCTGGCTTGGGGCAACCGCGTGTCCATTTTGAAAAGCTTGAATTCGCTCATGGCCAGGATGGACGACGCACCCGGGGATTTTGTGCGGAACCATGAAGCTTCGGATTTGGCGGTCTTCGATGGGTTTGTGCATCGAACCTTCCAGGCGGAAGACATGAAGGGGTTTGCCCGAGCACTCCAAACAATGCTGCGCACGCACGGCTCCCTGGAGGCGTTTTTTGTCGATGCCTGGAACCGTTCGGACGATCGGTCTCAGATGAAGGAGGCCCTCGCGTTGTTCCATCGGGATTTTGTGGCGTCGGACGGCGTGGCCGATCGCACAAGAAAGCACGTGGCCAACCCCATGAAGGGGTCCGCAGCCAAGCGACTCAACTTGTTTTTGAGGTGGATGGTCCGCCCTTCCACCCGTGGCGTGGATTTGGGCTTGTGGCATGGCATTCCTCCTAGTGTGCTGAGCGTGCCATTGGACGTGCATACCGCGGCCGTGGGCAGAAAGTTGGGGCTTTTGCAGAGGAAGGCCAACGATTGGCGCGCCGTGGAAGAACTGACCCAGTCGCTCCGCGTCATTGACCCTGAGGATCCGGTGCGCTTGGATTTTGCGTTGTTTGGGCTTGGGGCAATCGAAGGGTTTTGACCCTCCAAGGTGGAGGGCGACCTTTGCGCCGTGGAATTGCGGAAAACGAAAGACGACAGCTTGACGCTGAAGCATCCCACGCTGGGGGTCCATTACCACAGCGTGCATGGCGCTTGGTCAGAAACCCAGCACGTGTTTGGTCAAGAAGGTTTGCGTCCTTTGGCCGAAGCTTGGTCTGAAGGGGACGCCCCCATTCGGGTGCTTGAGGTAGGCATGGGCACGGGCCTCAACGTCCTTTGTGCCCTGTCGATTGCGTCCGCCACAGGCGCATCGGTTGAGATGGACAGCTTGGAACCCCATCCGTTGGCTTGGGATGAGGTAGAGTCTTTGGGTTACGACGCCTTGACTGGGGTCGAGCGTGAGGTTTGGCAACAAATCCACGAGCAGGGGGGCTTGGAATTCGATTCCTTTTCCTTCCGTCGCGTGGAAAAGGAATTGCTGCATGCAGACCTTCCCGAACGCCATTACGACGTGGTGTTTTTCGACGCCTTCGCCCCAACAGCGGAGCCGCACATGTGGAGCGTGGGGGTGATGGACGTCATGCGGCATTGCCTGAAGCCAGGCGGGTGGCTGGTGACGTATTGTGCCCAAGGCGACGCACGACGCGCCATGCTGTCGGCGGGTTTTGCGGTGGAACGACGTCCAGGTCCACCGGGCAAGCGAGAAATGTTGAAGGCGGTTCGTTCGCACTATCCGCAAGGCAAAATCAACGTCCGGGTCTACATGGTGGTGATCCGCGAAGGCATGCCGGGCCCGGAGGTGTTGGTGTCGTACGAACGGCTCCCGAAGTTGGGTGGCGTCATGAAGTTTCCCGGGGGCGGTCTGGAGTGGGGGGAAGGACCTGCCGCATGCTTGCGACGCGAGGCCTTGGAAGAACTCGGGCAGCCCGTGGCGATTGATCGCCTATGCCACATCAGCGAGCAAGCCTACGTCAGTTCCTTCGACGACACCCATCAGGTAATGGCCGTGCATTATGCGGCAAGGCTTTTGGATGAGCCGAGGTTTGACGACGACGGCGTTCTGGAAGACGTGTTTGGCAAGCGGGTCCCCCTGATGCATCAAGCCTTGGGGTGGCGTCCGGTGGAAGGTCTTGAACCGTCAGAGTTCTTTTTTGGTTCCGACCGCGAGGCGTGGGCCGCGTGGTTGGCCCAAATGGCTCAGTGAAGCAACCCCCAACGCTGTTCCACGCAGTCGTCGATTCGCTGGAACAGCTGGCCAGGGGTGAACGTTCGCCAGCCCAGTTCGTTCAATTCGCCGCCCAAGACGAAGTAGGAATCCAAGTCGATGCCTTGCATGTCCGCCAAAACGTGCTCGCGGAAGTTGAGCAGGGCAATCCATCCGTCTTGGTCCACCACTTCGTCGAACCATTCCTCGTAGTAGGCATCGTCGCTGTGGTGAAAGTTCAAGACGTTTTCGCCGATGAGGATGAATTTGTGGATGCCCGCCGCGAGCAAAGCGTCGATGACCTCGCGTTTGAGCAGCATGATGTCGTTGAACAAGCAGTCGTTCCACTCCCCGATGAATTCGAGCACGGCAAACCCTTCGTCGTAGTCCGCAAACAACACCTTGGTGTACAGGGTTTGGCTTCCAAATTCATCCCACTGTGGGTGAATGAAGTGGTCGTACACCTTCATGTGGAAGGCAAACTCGTTGTAAACCTTGCCGTAGAAAGGGCTTTGCGGATCGTCGCTGGCGACGTAGTGGTTGCGCCAAGCGTAGTAGGGTTCCAAGGCGTGCATCAGGGCATGTTCTCTCGTTGGTGGGCGATGGTGGCGGCGCGAACGCTGCCGTGCTTCAACAAAAGGGCCTCGGCCTTCTGGAAGTTCAACCCCGTGGCATCAGAGACCATTCTGGCGCCACGTTCCACCAATTTGTCGTTCGAGAGTTGCATGTCCACCATGCGGTTGCCTTGCACGTGTCCGAGCAAAACCATGGTGGCCGTGGTCAATCGGTTGAGGAGCAACTTCGTTGCAGTGCCAGCCTTCATCCGGGTGGATCCCGTGACAAATTCCGGCCCTGTGACCGCCACGACGGGGTGGTCGCAAGCCCTCGTCACGGCGCTGTCGGGGTTGCATGTGATGCACCCTGTCAACAGCCCATGGGCACGGGCCTCCTTCAGGGCCTCCACGACGTAGGGGGTTCTGCCGCTCGCGGCGATTCCCACCACCGCATCGATCGCTTCCAGGTCGTGCGATGTCAAGTCGAGCCAGCCTTGCTTGGGGTCGTCTTCGGCGCCTTCCACGGCGCGTCGAATCGCCGAATCTCCTCCTGCCATGAGGCCCACCACGCGCCCGTGGTCCACCCCAAAGGTGGGGGGACACTCGCTGGCGTCCACCACACCCAACCGTCCACTCGTGCCTGCGCCGAGGTAAAACAACCGCCCACCTTGCTGCATCCTGGGAACAAGGGCGTCGATCAATTCACTGAGCGCAGGAATGGCTGCTTCCACCGCCGGTTGGACGGCGTGGTCGACCTCGTGCATGGCCTTCACCAATTGGGAAGCCGTCATCAAATGCAGGTCCTCAACGGGACCAGGTTGTTCGGTGGGAGGAAGGGATTTGTGCATGGGTGAGGGCCTGGTCAAAAATAGCCCTCACCCTTGGGTCGGCGCATCAAATGCCCCCCAAATTGCCCACGACCGTTCTGCTTGCAGCCTCAGCATGTCCGCACCACCGAGTGTCATGGCGCCGGCGGCTTGGGCCTGGGCCATCAGGGCCGTGGTGGACGGGTTGTAGACCAGGTCCACGACCAAGTGGTTGGACCCAAGGCCATCGAAGGGAAGGTCAGGCAAGCCATCGACGTTTGGCGCCATGCCCAACGGCGTGCAATGAACCACCAAGCAGTGGTGGCGCAAGGTCAATGGACTCAGGTCCTCGTACGCAATGACGGGGTGCTTTCCGGCACCCAGCCAACCCGACTGGGGCCGACGGCTGACAAACACCACGTCAATCCCCAACTTGGAAAGCACCCAAGCCACGGCCGCGGCGCTTCCGCCTGTCCCCAAC
>MDTG01252687.1_pt1 | contig 10781 bp, 11 predicted proteins | sample 811421 | NCBI WGS metagenome assembly MDTG01 (sample SAMN05326645, study PRJNA326480) | marine metagenome | isolation source: seawater | place: Pacific Ocean: South East | collected 2011
CTGGTTAATTAATGCAGATGTATTTAGTGATTTTAAGATATCAAATAAATTTGTCTTAAGTCCGTCGATGCTTGGCCATTTAATTTTGACACCTAATCCGACGCATCACCCAAACGGAGATTTTGATTTAAATAATGGTCTAGTTGAATGCAGTATACAAAAAAAAGCTTCTTACACTTATAGTGGTATGAGTGTCATTTCACCAAATTTATTTCGAGATATGAAGGATAAAATCTTTCCACTGGAACCAATTTTACTTGAAAAGGCAAGTCAGGGAAAACTATCTGGTGAGCTTTACAGAGGTATTTGGACTGATGTCGGAACAAAAGAAAGATTATTGAATTTAGAGGAGTTTCTCTCCAGTAACTAAGTGTGGTATATGTAATTATAATATGGCTTACAATATTTTTAAATCAAAGTACCTAAATGAAAAACTTAAATCATTTGTGTTCAAATATACAAGATTTGGTGCACCAACTTATCACTATAATGTCGATCCCATACAATTATCATTTTTAGTAAATGAAATTGATAATTTAGATAGCATTTCAGGTAATATTTTAGAAATTGGAGTTGCTCGAGGCATGACAACAAAATTCTTAGCTGAACATATAAAAAGACAATCAATGTCTAATACACTAATTTATTATGCACTTGATACTTTTAACTCATTCAATCAAGAGGATTTAGAATATGAAGTATTGAAAAGAAAAAAGAAATTAAATGATATGATTGCATTTAATTATCTATCGTTTGAAGCATGGAAAAGAAATTTTAAAGAATACGAATTTATCAAGCCTGTAAGGTGTGATTGCTCTACTGTAGATTATCAACGTTTTGCCCCAATCAAACTTGTTTTTTTAGATGTAGACTTATATCTACCCACAAAAAAAGCCTTAGAAAGAATATACCCTCATTTGGTATCAGGTGGAACTATTGCGGTTGATGATTGCACATATGATACTGATGGACGTTTTGATGGAAGTTTTCAAGCTTATGAGGAGTTTGTAAATGAGAATAATTTAACTCTTAAGATAGTTGGAAATCGTCTTGGCATCATAAAAAAACCTTAACAGTAATAATAGATATTAATTTTCAAAAAATACAGACGCTATGATTAATGAAATAAAAAAGTTATGATTTTCAATTTGTTAAATAAAATAGTGCTCTTGACACAGTAGATTATAACTAATAGATTGCATTGCTTATAATAAACAAAAATTTTTTTTGCAAAAATTAATTTTTAGTCTGCTTATTTTATCGCGGGGTGGAGCAGTCTGGTAGCTCGTCAGGCTCATAACCTGAAGGTCGTAGGTTCAAATCCTACCCCCGCAACCAATTAAAAAGGATATTAGTTGAATACTTATAGAGATAAGGTTGTATTAGAAATTGGATTGAACCATTTAGGAGATAAAAATTATTTCCTCAAATATATTGAAAATATTATTAAACTTAAGTTGAAATACGCTACAATTCAAATTAGAGAAGAAAGCTTCTATTTTACTGGTAAAGACAAATTGATTCCTTCAGATGAGTTAATTAAAGGTTTAAACTCTCTTAAAAATAAAGGTGTTCTTGTTGGTCTGGCTATATGTGATCATTTTTACAAAAAATATATACCCTCTTTCAAACCAGACTTTTTTAAAATTTTGAGTTGGCAAGCAAATAATATTAAATTTGTTAATTCTCTCTCAAGCTATAAAAAACCAATATATATTTCACTCGGAATGTTAAATAAAAAACAAATTATAAACTTAAATACGAAATTAAAAAAATTAAGAAATGATTATAGATTTATACATACACAGCTTAATTATGAAATGAATGATTTAAACTTAGAATTCATCAAATTTCTTAAAGAAAATTCTAAATTTGAAATTTCTTATGGTCATCATGCTAAAAACTCTATAATTCCAATCATTCTATCTACTGCATTAAATATAGATAAAATATTCATATACTTTAAAATAAGCAAACATAGAAAACATAATGATGAAGATCACGCTTTTTATGTCAAAGATATTCCGAAGCTTTTTAAGGAGATAAATAATTCACTAAAATTTATGGGGTCAACCAATAAGAAATCAACTAAAAATATGATAGAAAATTATTACAAGAATGCCAAAAAATAGAAAAAAAAAAGCTGTAGTTTTTGCAGGCTCAAGAGGCGTTGGTAAGTCAATTGCAGAAAAACTTATTGATTTAGGTTATGATACTGATGCTTTGAGTTCTAAAGATGTTGATACTTCAAATATAAAACAAGTCGAACAATTTATAAAAAAATGCCCGAACGTTGACATACTAGTTTTAAATACGGGTGGCCCACCTGCAAAAGAATTTAAATCTATAACAAAAACTGAATGGATCAAATATTTTAATCAGCTCTTTTTATCTTTCGTACTGATATTACAAGGCATCAAAGTTAATAAAAATGGTTATGTATTTTCGATTTCTTCTTATGTAATTAGGGAACCTGACGCTATGTTGACAATATCTAATGCATATAGAATAGCTCTTACAAGTATAATGAAAACATATGGTATACAAAATTTAAAACGAAATATCACAACTTTAAATTTAGCTCTGGGACCGATCTATACGGACAGATTAAAAGAATTAAACAAGGGTAGTACGAAAAAACAAATAGGAAAAAAACTTCCTTTGGGCAGGGTAGGTAATCCAAGTGAAATAGGCAACTTAGTCAAAAGTATAGTGAAAAATAAAGTCAAGTATTTGAACACCCAAACTTTATTTATTGACGGCGGCATATCGAAAAGTTTGTATTAAATATAATTTTGGCTATGGAAAAAATTTTAATTACTGGAGCAGATGGATTTATTGGTTCGCATTTGACAGAAATATTATGTGAACAAAATTATGAAATATATGCTCTTGCTCAATATAACTCATTTAATAATACTGGCTGGCTATCACAAATTAAAAATAAAAATAAAATTAATATTATTTTTGGAGATATAAGAGATCCATTTTTTTGTGACAAAATTACAAAAAATATTGATATTGTTTTTCATTTGGCTGCTTTGATTGCAATACCTTACTCTTATGAAGCCCCTAGTAGTTATTTTCATACAAATGTATTAGGCACTTTAAATATATGTGAGGCAGCAAAATCTAATAATGTAAAAAGATTAATAAATATTTCAACAAGTGAGGTCTATGGTACAGCAGTTTATACTCCTATTGATGAAAAGCATCCGCTCCAACCTCAATCTCCTTATAGTGCATCAAAAATAAGTGCTGAAGCTGTTTCAATAAGTTATTATAATGCTTTTGATTTACCTGTGACAGTAATTAGGCCCTTTAATACTTATGGTCCAAGACAATCTGCCAGAGCAATAATACCAACGATAATAACGCAAATACTTAACGGAAAGAAAGAAATGAAACTTGGTAGTCTATCACCAACTAGAGATTTTAACTACGTTTCAGACACATGCATGACAATGCTTGAAATATCAAAAAATCAAAATTCCATTGGAAAAACTTTAAATATTGGGACAGGTAGTGAAATTAGCATTGGTGAAATTGCAAAAAAGATAAAAGCAATAATGGGAAGTGATATAAAAATAATTGAAGATAAGATAAGAATTAGGCCTGAAAAGTCTGAGGTTTTCAGGCTTGTGTGTGATGAAAATGAAACAAGGCAAATAATTGGTAAAAGATCATTTATCAGTATTGATGATGGTTTAAAGCTTACTATTGACTGGTTTAAAGATCCTGAAAATTTAGGAAACTACAATGCAGACCTCTACAGTATATAAAGATTTTTGCAATTTTGTAAGAAGTCTTTATCCACAAACAGAAATCATACCACTTCACGAACCTTTTTTAATAGGAAATGAGAAAAAATTTGTTTCAGATGCTATTGAAAGTTCCTTTGTATCCTCCGTGGGTCAGTATGTAGATAAGTTTGAAAATCAAATAAGTAAGTTTACCAAATGTAAATATGCTATTGCAACTGTAAATGGGACCTCGGCTTTACATGTATCACTTCAAATTGTAGGTGCAAAAAAAAATACTGAAGTAGTAACGCAATCACTTACTTTCGCAGCTACGTGCAATGCAATTTCATATTGTGGGGCCTCACCAACTTTCATAGATATAAATTTGACATCATTAGGTATGTGTCCAGTAAAGCTCGAAGAATTTTTTGTTAGTAAATGTAAAAGAAATAAATCTGGAAAGCTTTATAATAAAGAGACTAAACGTGAAGTGGTGGCATGTCTCCCGGTACATACATATGGTCATCCTTCAGATATACTAAATATTAAGAAAATTTGTAAGCGTTTTAATATACCAATCATAGAAGATGCAGCAGAATCAATTGGAAGTTTCTATGACAAAATTCATACTGGAAATTTTGGGGTCATGGGATGTTTGAGTTTTAATGGAAATAAAACTATTACTACAGGTGGTGGAGGAATGATAATTACAAATAATAAAAAGTTTGCAAAAAAAGCTAAGCATATAACCACTACTGCAAGAAAAGTGAACAAATGGTTTATAGAACACGATCAGATTGGTTATAATTATAGAATGCCAAATATAAATGCAGCCATCGGGCTAGGGCAAATTCAAAAAATAAGAAAACTAATTGCACAAAAAAGAAAACTTGCTAGGAAATATATATTATGGGGCAAAAAGTATGACATTTCATTTTTTCAAGAAAGAGATTTAGCTAGATCCAATTATTGGCTAAATACAATTATTGCCAAAGATAAAGACGATCGCGATAAACTATTAGAAGTTACTAATAAAAATAATATTTTAACAAGACCCGCATGGACTCCAATGCACTTAATGAGGATATATAAAAATAGTTATGAGTGTGACCTATCGAATACTGAATGGATATTTGATCGACTTGTTAATGTACCAAGTAGCGTTACAGGATTGAAATGAAAAAAAGGGTATGTTTTATAACAGGTAGTAGAGCTGAGTACGGATTGCAGTACCAAATAATTAGAAAAGTCAAATCAAGTAAATTTTTAGAATTAAAACTAATTGTTACCGGCATGCATCTTGAGTCACAATTTGGTAACACATATAAAGAAATAGAAGCTGATGGTTTTAAAATTGATGACAAGATTAAAATTATTTCTCAAAAGGACACCATTAAAGGTGTTGTTAATTCGTTCTCAAGTGCTGTAAAAAAAATTTCAGAGTCCATAAAAATGATCAGACCTGATATTATAGTGCTTTTAGGGGATAGGTATGAAATTTTTGCTGCAAGTTGTGCAGCAATGTTTAATAATGTACCAATTGCTCATATTCATGGTGGCGAAATAACTGAAGGAATGATCGATGAAGCAATAAGACATTCAATAACTAAAATGTCCCATATTCATTTTACTTCCACAGAAGAATATAAACGTAGAGTGATACAAATGGGTGAAGATAAAAGTAAGGTATACAATTTTGGTGCGCCAGGTATAGAGAATATACAGAGTCTAAAGAAAATAAGTAAATCTAGTCTGGAAAAGAAACTTAGAATTAAGTTCAATAAAAAAAATATTCTTATCACATTTCATCCTTTGACATTAGAGCCTGGTAATACATTAAAGGAATTTAATGAGTTATTAGATGCTTTAAAAGAAGAAAAAAAAACAAATTTATTTTTTACAAAATCAAATTCAGATTTTCAAGGTACTCAGATAAATAAATTAATTGATAGATTTGTAAAACATAGTGAAAATTATTTTTCTTTTAAATCCTTAGGGAGGTTAAATTATTTATCTTTGCTGTCCCATGTGGATGTAATAGTAGGAAATTCATCAAGTGGAATTATAGAGGCACCATCGTTAAAGGTAAGCACTATTAATATTGGGGATAGACAAAAAGGCAGAGTAAGATCAAAAACTATAATTGATTGTAGGTCAGAAAAATTTAGTATTATTAAGGCATTAAAAAAAAGTTATAGTAAAAACTTTAAGAAAGTTACTCGTCAGGCAAGAAATCCTTATCAAAAAAATAAAACAAGCTTCAATATTGTTAGAAAGCTTGAAAATACTAGTACAGATAAATTATTACATAAAAAATTTTATTCATCATGAAGATCTTAGTCATAGGCAATGTTTTATTCTCTCACCAATTAGTAGAGTATTTAATTAAAGAAAAAATTAATTTAGTTGGAGTTGTTACTACAAAAAAAAATATATACAATAACTCTGATTATTCCGACATGACTGGATTACTAAAAAAACATAAGGTACCTATTCATAAAACAAATAATATAAACGAAGCAACTACTTATAAATGGATAAAAAAATGTAAAGTTGATTTAATTTTTTGTTTAGGTTGGTCAAGATTATTGTCAGTAAAAATAATAAACTTGGCTAAAATAGGAACTATAGGCTTTCATCCCTCTCTTTTACCACTTAACAGGGGAAGGCACCCACTTATTTGGCCAATAATTAGTGGACAAAGCTATACTGGATCATCATTCTTTCTAATGAATATACATGCTGATGCAGGCGATATAGTTTCACAGGATAAAGTAAAAATTAATTCTAATGAAAAAGTAACTCAGCTTTATTCTAAAATTATAAAAACTGCAAAAAGACAGATAAAAAAAATAATTATAGACACAAAAAAAAATAATAAGATATTCACAACGAAGCAAAAAAATGCCGGTAATATTTTGAGAAAAAGAGATGTTTATGAAGGTATTATTGATTGGAGAATGAATGCAGTGGATATAAATAATTTAGTAAACGCATTAAACAAGCCTTATTCTGGAGCTTCATTTATATATAGAGGTATGGAATTTAAACTATGGTCTACAAAAGTGCATAAAAAAATATTAATTGACAATAATGAACATGGTAAAATTATTCATATTAAAAATAATAAAAATATCATTGTAAAGTGTGGACGGTCTTCAATTGAACTAATGAAATTAGATAAAAAAAATAGATTTAAAAAAGGAATGTATTTATGAAAAATGTAATAGTTGTCGCTCCTCATCCTGACGATGAAACCTTAGGATGTGGTGGGACATTGTTAAAGCATTATCAGAATGGGGATAGAATTCATTGGTTAATAATTACTAAAATGACAAAAGAAGTTGGTTTTACAAATAAGCAAATTTTAACAAGAAAATCTGAAATAAAAAAAGTCTCAGCTTTGTATAATTTTCATACAACAACACAACTAAACTTTACTACTACAAAATTAGATAAATCGGACAAAAATAATTTAATAAAGAAAATTAGCTCTGTATTTTCTAAAATTAAACCACATACCGTTTATGTTCCTTTTTTGCATGATGTTCATTCTGATCACTCTGTAGTTGCTTCAGCTGTAGATTCATGCATTAAATCTTTTAGAGCTCCCTATCTTAAAAGAGTAGCTTGTTATGAAACACTTTCGGAAACTGAGCAATCAGTTACAGCTCAAAGGGTATTTAAGCCAAATTTATGGATTGATATTAGTGATTTTATAGAAAAAAAGATTAAAATTTTAAATATTTATAAATCTGAAGTAAGCGATCACCCGTTTCCAAGAAGTGAGAGTAATGTTCGTGCTTTATCAACATTCCGTGGATCAATGGCTAATATGATAGCAGCTGAATCATTTCAAATTTTGAAAGAGATAAATTGAAACCCGTTTATATAATTGCTGAAGCTGGAGTAAATCATAACGGTGATGCAAAACTTGCATCTGAATTAATTGATGCAGCAGCTGAAGCTGGAGCGAATGCAATCAAATTTCAAATTTTTAAAGCTGAAAATTTAGTTACAAAAAATGCAAAAAAGTCCGCATATCAGAAAAATAATACAAATTCAGATGATACGCAATTTTTAATGCTTAAAAGTTTGGAACTAACAAATGAAACACACCTTAAGCTTTTTGAGCATTGCAAAAAAAAGAAGATTGAGTACTTAGCGTCATCATTTGATCAAGATAGCCTAAGGTTTTTATTAGAAGATTTAAATTTAAATACTTTAAAAATAGCATCTGGAGAAATAACAAATGGACCATTTATATTACAGCATGCCATGCATGGAAGTAATATCTTGCTTTCAACTGGTATGTCAACATTTGAAGAAATAGAAGATGCCTTAGGTGTAATAGCATTTGGTCTACTTATAAACTCAAAGTTTTTTAACGTCCTACCTTCAAAAACTAACTTTAAGTCTGCCTTTATGTCAAAAGAAGGGCAAAAAATTCTTAGAGAAAAAGTTACTTTATTGCACTGCACTTCCGATTACCCAGCTCAACTAAAGGAAATTAATTTAAATGCAATGGTAGCAATGAAAAAAAAATTTAATTTAGAGATTGGATACTCAGATCACTCACAAGGTATTTTGGTGCCTATTGCAGCTACTGCTTTAGGTGCAAAAGTAATTGAAAAGCACTTTACAATGGATAAAAAACTTTCTGGGCCAGATCATAATGCTTCGTTAAATCCAAAAGAGTTAGCATCCATGATTAATGTAGTTAGAAACACCGAAAAATTATTAGGCGAAAGTAAAAAAATACCCCAAGCTAGTGAATTAATTAATATGTCACTAATCAGAAAAAGTATCGTTGCTAGAAAAAAGATTGAAAAAGGTAAAATTTTTACTTCAGATGATATAACCTTTAAAAGACCTGCAGATGGTAGAAGCCCAATGGATTATTGGGAAATATTAAACGATAAAAGTAAATTAAATTATGATATTGATGATCATATAGAATGAGGGAAGTAGATAAACCAGTAATTTTATTAGGCAGCGGAGGCCATGCTAAGCTATTGCTTGAAACAATTTCTAATGATGGAAGCAGTATTCTAGGAATTATTACCAATAAATTAGAAAGTGATACATTCTTTTCTGACTACAAAATATTAGGAAAAGATAAATCTATAGATGAACATAAAAATACAAATGTTATAATTGTCAACGGTTTAGGATTTATACCGGGAAATACAAGGCGTTTAGAGATGTATAATGATTTAAAACAAAAAAATTATAAATTTAAATCAATAATTCATCCATCCTCTATAGTTTCAAAAAGCGCAAAAATTTTTGAAGGTGCTCAGTTGTTAATTAATTCTGTTGTTTCCTCTTCTTCAATTGTAGGAGAAAATACAATTATCAATACAGGAGCAACAGTAGATCATGACTGTATAATAGAAAAGAATTGTCATATAGCGCCTGGTGTGATTTGTAGTGGGAATGTTAATATTAAAGAAAATAGTTTTATTGGAGCAGGATCAGTAATTATTCAAGGTATTTCAATAGGTAAGAATTGTATTGTAGGTGCAGGGTCAGTTGTTTATAAAGATCTCTTAGATAATACAAAATATATTAATAAAAAATGAAAAGTTGGAAAGATATTTTAGTTAAACCTGATCAAGACTTTGAGTCTCTTATTCAAATACTACATGATGGAGGAATGCAATTTGCTGTTGTTATAGATGAAGATAGGAAATTACTTGGAACTGTCACCGATGGGGACATAAGACGTGCTCTTTTAAAAAAATTTTCAATGGACATAAGTGCAAAATTTATAATGAATAATAATCCCTGCACAGCAAGTTTAAAGGAGTCTGAATCAACACTAATTAAGATTATGAAAAAAAGAAATTTATTTCATTTGCCATTAATTGATGACAAAAAAAGATTGGTAGGCATAAAGTTATTACATGATTTAATTAGAAATGAGAAATATGATAATCCAGTCTTCATAATGGCAGGTGGATTCGGTAAAAGGATGTTGCCAATTACAAAACAACTGCCTAAACCAATGCTGAGAATTAATGACACTCCCATTTTAGAAAGTATACTTCTTAGATTTAAAGAGAACGGATTTAGTAATTTTTTTATTTCTATTTTTTATAAGGGAGATGTTATTAAAAAATATTTTGGCGATGGGTCAAAATGGAATATTAATATTAACTATGTGACTGAAGAAGAGCCACTTGGAACTGCTGGCTCACTAAGTCTTCTTAAAGAAAATAAATTTACCAAACCTGTGATTGTTATGAATGGAGACATAATTAGTAAGATTAATTTTAAAGAGCTTATTCAATTTCATATTAATAAAGGAAATTCAGCAACTGTATGTATAAAGGAACATTCACTTGAAGTACCATTTGGAGTTGTAAAAATTGAAGATGAATGTGTAAAAAAAATAGATGAAAAACCCTCTAAAATTTTTCACGTCAATGCTGGCATATACGTAATTAATCCTGAAATTATTCAAAGTTTGGGTAGGCCATCTTATATGGATATGACAGATTTAATTTCCAATTTAAATAAGTCTGGAGTTACCATTAATTCTTTCCCCGTCTACGAAACTTGGAACGATGTTGGAACCAAGATTGAGTTTGATACAGTTAAAAAATTAAATAGGCAAATAAAGTAAATTTACAAATGCCTAAAATTATTGCAGAAACAGCGTGGCACCATGAGGGTGATTACACCTTTATGCAGCAATTAGTCTCAGCAATTCTTAAAGACTCTAAAGCTGATATTGTAAAACTACATATTACTCTAAATTTTGATGAATATATGCATAAAAGCCATGATTCTTATAATTTGCTGAGCCGCTGGTTGTTCAATGAAAATCAGTGGTCAGAACTGGTAAAAGCTATAAAGCTTTCCAATAAAGAACTGATGCTGTTAGTTAATGATAGTGAGGCAATAGATTTTGCGTCAAAGGTTAATCCAAATTATATAGAATTACATTCCTCTTGTTTAAATGTTCCTCATTTACAAAATGCAGTAAATAATAAATTTAAGAGTGATGTAAAGATAGTGCTTGGTGTAGGA
>MDTG01341948.1_pt1 | contig 10781 bp, 10 predicted proteins | sample 811421 | NCBI WGS metagenome assembly MDTG01 (sample SAMN05326645, study PRJNA326480) | marine metagenome | isolation source: seawater | place: Pacific Ocean: South East | collected 2011
AAATAACATTTAGTAAGGGTTATAAATATTTTAATAGTATTTTTAATTGGATTGATTCAGTCGATTGTTATTTAGCGTACAAAAAAAAATTTAGTAAAAAAAGATATATGCTTGTAAAATTTGAGGACATGCATAGAGACCCAGACAATGTCGGTAAAAAATTATGCAAATTCTTAAATGTAAAGTTTGATAAAAATATGACTCAGACTACCAAGTGGAAAAAATTATTAAGTCATAAATTTAATTTTATAAATGAGTCAGCCTATGAAAAAAAATCTAAAGTATATGGCTTTTCTATTGACAGAATTGATAAGTGGAAAAATTATCTTGAAGATTGGGAAATAAATTTGATTAATTTTCTATGCCAAAAGCGATTAAAAAAACTTAATTACAAGTATTTACCAATTGATAAAAAATTACTTAAAAAAGGAATTAAAATAATTAATAGCGACTCGTTTTTAAAAAAAAGATATGAAGAGTTTATTTCTAATAATAAAGGTAACGCTATGAGTTTAAATGATCCAACAGACCCAAAAAACTGGGAATCTCGTTCACAGTCGGGTGTTAAATTTATGAAATCAAAAGAGTATCCAATTTATAAGAAAGAATTAGCAAAGATTGAAAAAACAGTTAAAAGTCTAAAGTCATAGTAAATAAATAATTTATTAGAATAAAATTAAAACTGATAATCGAAATTTACTTATTAAATTGTTTTTTCATAATCATTTATATAAATTAATGACTTATGCATAGACAATAGTAGATTGAATGAATATAAATTATCATCAAATAGTTCAATAAGAAAAATGAAAATTGACAAATTAAAAATAAAACGAACTCACGACAATATTTACCTAAAGGGAAAACCTGTAATAAAAGAGAGTTTTAAGTTCCTGTTAAAGCAAATTATTTTAAATCAAAAAAATTTTCGAAGTCTTATTGATATAGGTTGTTCTAACGGAGCTTTTTTAAAGTATGCTAGCACAATATTAAAAGATAAAGAATTATATGGTGCAGATATAAGAAAAGATCTAATTAATTCTGCAAAGACGAATTGTCCAAGTGCAAAATTTTTTCAAATTGATATTTCAAAAAAAAATAAAATAAAAAAGAAATTTGATGTGTGTGTATTAGATGGTGTGCATAGTATATTTGATAACCACGAAGACTGGCTTAAAAATTTAATTGATTTATGTAATGATAATGGTTGCATATATGTATTTGGTTCATTTAATCCAGAACCCTATGATATTTTTGTTAGAGTTAAACATACCGAAAGTAAAATATTAGAGTCTGGTTTTAACCGATTAAGTATAGACTCAATTAAAAATTCAATGTTGAAAAAAAAATTATCTTTCAAAATAAAGAAATTTAATATCAATATAGATATACCCAAAGACAAAAAAGATCCATTAAGAACATATACTGTTAGGTTAAAAAATAATCAAAGACTTACAATTAATGGCCTGGAACAAGTCTCGACAAAATACTTATTAATTGGAAAAAAGGAAGTTTGATGAAAAAAGTTTATGTTGTACATTGCATAGATTCAGAAGGGCCTTTGCATGAGTCCTTAGAAGCAACTTTTGAAAGATTAAGTCACATATTTCATCTTGATTTAGAGCCGAGTGAAGAGTTATTGAAAAAACTGCAAACTGGTGATGTTAATCTGAACGGACTAGAAGAATCTGTTAAGAATACACTAAATCCTCATTTATTAGATTACAATAATACTTGGGATAAAGTCGAGAACATGCTTGATGACTGTTTGTCACAGGAATTTAGAAACAAATTTAAAGACTCTAACGGTAATGGGTGGGTTTATAACTGGCACTGTGTTGATCATGTAGATTTTGATGTTAATCCTAGACGAAGAGATATAGGTTTTCACAATATTTTTGATGAATATAGAAGGATACTTAAAAAAAATAAAAGTCATCAAGATGGCTTACACTTCCATTATCATCCACACCCTATGATCAAACACGCTCATTTATGTGCTACAAGATGGCTTGGACCTACTGACAAATTGTTTCAAGTTTTGTCTAGGAGAATTATAGATAGAAATTGGTTTCCTTCTGTCAATCGACCTGGATTTCAAGTAAACAGACCTGATAGTCATTGGTTTCTCGAACAATATATTCCTTTTGATTACGCAACTCTTGCCATGGAAGTTCCTAAAGAAGATGCTCAACAGTTAGATTTTTCTGCTGGTAGATCAGGAGACTGGAGAAGAGCGCCAATAACATGGGAACCATACCATCCTTCTCATGATGATTACCAAGTGCCTGGCAACTGTAGAAGGTGGATATGTAGATGTCTTAATATTGGAACGAGAGCATATCTACTTGATGAGAAAGAAGTTCAAAGAGCATTTAGTGAAGCAAAAGAGGGAAAAAATGTTATCATGTCATTTGCTGATCATGATTTTAGAGATCTGAGAAAAGATGTGGACGAGGTATACAATCATATAGTTAACGTTAAAAAACAATTTCCTGAAATAGAGTTTGAACATTGTGAGGCTATTGAGGCAATGAGAAAGTCTTTGCAAATTGAGTATCAAGAAAAATGTGAACTTGATTTAGCTATGAGTCATGACAATGAAAGTAATTCTTGTACATTAACTGTTAGATCATCAGCAGATACATTTGGGCCACAACCTTTCTTATGTTTTAAAACTCTTACTTCTGATTATTTTCATGACAATTTGGATTTTCAAATACCTTTTAGAGAGTGGACATATACTTTTGATGGCGAGACTTTGCCAATCAATGCAATTGAAAAGATAGGTGTAGCTACCAATAATAAATATGGAACAACAAGTGTCAATGTCTTAGACGTAAAATCAGAAAAGTCAGAGATAACGTACTACAATGAATAATTAAGAAAAATTATTTTTAGAGGTAAATAAAATTTGACTCAAAAAAAATTAATTTTTTTATACCCTACGCAGTTCCTAAAAAAAGATTTTGATAGATTCGGTATTAATTTTTTTTTGAAAAAAAAACTGCCTATAGAAATATGGAATTTAACACCCTTTTTAAATAGGAATTACTATTCGCTTACTAAAGAATTACTTGATCTTGAAAATAATATTGAAGGTTTCAAAATTAGAGAATTTTCACAAAAAAATGAAATTATATCCTCTTTATCAGAAGAAAATACAAACACAATTTATTTTGTTTTTTTGGACCCAAATTCTCTAACAAGATTTATTTTTAACATCCTTTCAAATAGGAATTTAAATTGGGGTTTTGTGCAGATGTCTTCTTATCCAACTTCACAAATAAACTTTAAGAATAAATTAAAACTAGCGTTAAAGAGTCCTAAAATGACTGTTAAGAAAATAGTAAATATTTTTGAAAAAATATTTGTTAGACAAAAATTATTCTATCCAAAATTTATTATATTAGGTGGTACTTTGTCTGCTAGTGCTCAAAATTTTAATGCCAATAAAAAAACTAGAATTATAAATACTCATCAATTCAACTTTGATAAATATTTAGAATTCAAGGATAAAGGCTTCTTCGATAGTCAAGTCCCTCAATTTAGCTACTTAGTATATATAGATGAGATGGTGCCTTATCATCTTGATAATTATCACCTTGGAATAAATATTCCAAATTGTGAGGAGCAAGTGTATTATAAAGAAATAAATCAACTTTTTAAAAATATAGAGTATCAAACTGGTAAAAAAGTCATAATTCTTGGATATCAAAAAGCAAAAAATTTAAAAATAAATAGAGATGAGTTGTTTGGTAATAGAAAAATCATATACGATAAAACTAATGAATTAGTTAAACATTGTGATTGCGTAATAATGCATAATAGTACAGCCGTATCTTTCCCTGTGATATATAAAAAACCAATTATATTTGTCACTTCAAATAATTATATTCCCACTTACAATGCCTCAATAACATCATTAGCTTACGAGTTGGGACAAGATCCATTGAATATCTCAGAACCTAATAGTTTCAATTATATTTGTGATATTAACCAAACTAAATATAAGCAATTTTATAGAAAATTTATAAATAATAAGGATGATTTTAAAGAACTTAAATCTTATGAAATTATCTATAAAGAATTATTATCATAGATAAAATTTTGAATCAAAGTGTACTTTACTTTACCAAATAACTATAAATTTTTTTTATTAAATTGTTTCCTTATAGTTTACTTATCTATATTCGTAAGAAATATTACTGACTTATATTATATTTTCTTATTAATGGTAATAATGTCAAGTTTACTTGTGTTTGCTATTGAAGCTAATTTTATAAATATAAGACATAATACTTCTTTTATATATTTAATTTTCATTTTATACCAATTTCTAACTGTTTTAATATCATTCTTTTATATGTCCAAGTTTGATTACGGACTGTTATCAATATTTAATGGCTCCTCAAGATTATTTTTGGCCCCACTTCTAGTTCTATTTTGCTATGCTCTCGTATATAACCATAAAATAATAGAATATTTGCTTATTTTTTATTCATTATTTATTTTAATCGCTGCTTTAACAATTATATCACAGCATTTTTTTGGACAATTTAGTTTTTTGTCAGATCCTTACGGAGCCCCAAGACATGGACTTATAGGTTATTCATCGATTACTGGCAACGTTACTTCATTTTCACCATCCGCAGCAATAGCTTCTATAATAATATTTACAAGTAGAAACAAAAATTATTTTTTTAAATCTATTATGATTGGAATTATTTTGGGTGCTTCCATTTTAACAATGGGTAAATCTGGTCTTATGAATACAGTTATTTTGTTCTTTTTCTTCGTATATTTAAGTACTATAGCTAAAAATTATTTAATATTAATATATATTTTTTTGATTGCTATACTTGGCATATATTTCTCTGAAACTGTATATTTTGCGGTTATTAGTTTGTTTGTAAACACAACTGGTATAGAGGTTTTAGGATTTAAACTAAGTGAGGCAGTACAATTTCAAAATTTTATACCCCGCATTACTGACAGATTATTTGGAAGATTTGTGACATTTGAGGATTTCTCTATTTTAGAAACTCTTTTCGGCATAGGTATCAAGGGCGGAGGAGGAGTTTTCGGCATTGCTAACACAGGAACAAGCCACAATACTTTTATCGATATGTTTATGAGCGGAGGTATTTTTTATATTATTATTTTTATTACCTTAATTGTTTCTGTTCAATTAAATTTAAAAAAATTTTTTGATAACTATAAAGATAATAAAAGTTTAGCTTTTTTTTGGAGCAATAATATTCTTATAATTAATATGTTTTTTTTAAATGGCGCAATATATCAGCCAGTAATTTCATTCATATTTTGGGTTTCTGTGCTATATGTAGTTAAATATAAAAAACTTACATATTGATGAACGTTCTAATATTTGGAATTACAGGGTTAATTGGTAGTGGAATTTTTTTCTCATTTCTTAATAGAAAAGATTTAAATGTCTATGGAACTAGTAGAAAGATATTAGGTAATAGAGATAAAAAAATAAAATTTGAAATAAAAGAGAACATAGATGTAAAAAGCATAGAAAACATAATAAAAAATATTAAGCCTCGTTACATAATTAATTGTATTGGTATTACTAAACATAGAGTAAAAGAGACGAGTAAAAATAATATAATCAAAATAAATTCTGTATTCCCTAATACCCTTAGTAAATTAGCAAATAAATATGAATGTAAATTAATTCAAGTGAGTACTGATTGTGTATTTTCTGGAACAAGAGGCAATTACAATGAAAATGATTCTCCTGATGGAATCGACTTATATGCAAAGACAAAGATTAAAGGTGAGATATTAGATCAAAAGCATTTGACAATTAGAACTTCAACTATTGGAAACGAATTGGGTTCTTCTTATGGCTTAATGGAGTGGTTCTTATCTCAAAAAGATAAATGCGATGGTTTTTCAAATGCTTATTTTTCTGGCATAACAACACATGAGTTGTCACAGATTATTTATGAATTCGTTTTTAAAAATGACCTATTAGAGGGTATTGTTCACATTTCATCAAAAAGAATTAGCAAGTTAGATTTACTCAAGACTTTAAAATCAGTTTATAATAAGAATATTGAAATTAATGAATATGTTGATTTTTATGTAGATAGAAGTTTGGATAATTCAAATTTTAAAAGAGTAACTGGTTATAAAGAAAAAACGTGGATAAAGATGTTAAACGAACTAACCAGTATCGAACACTATTATAAGTCGTTTTAATTTCTATAAAATAAAATAAATTATATTAATATATATATTTTTATTAAAGTATAATAATAGTGTCTAGATTATTTAATTCTAATAACCATGAAAAATATTTTTAAAGGAAAAAAAGTTCTCGTAACAGGTCATACAGGTTTTAAAGGATCATGGCTAGCTTTATGGTTAGTAAATATGGGAGCAAAGGTAACAGGCATATCTTTAAAAGATAATGTAATTAATTCACACTTCTCTAACATTAGACTTAAAAATAAATTAACAGATATAAGGCTAGATATAAGGAATAAAGATGGGCTAAATAAAGAAATAGTACAATTGAAACCTGATTTTGTTTTTCATCTCGCCGCTCAATCCTTGGTGAGTGAGTCTTATGTAAACCCAACAGAGACTTGGGAAACAAACGTGATGGGAACTATTAATTTACTCGACTCTCTAAGAAATCTCAAAAATAAGTGTAATGCTGTTATAATTACAAGTGACAAATGCTACGATAACGTTGAGTGGGTATGGGGATATAGAGAAACTGATAAATTAGGAGGACCTGATCCATATAGCGGCTCAAAAGGTGCCGCCGAAATTGCAATAAGTTCATACGTAAGGTCATATTTTAGTACCAAATCAAATAATGTTAATATTGCATCTGCTAGAGCTGGTAATGTCATTGGAGGAGGAGATTGGTCAAAAGATAGAATAATCCCCGATGTGATAAAATCTTGGCAAAGTCAAAAAGAAGTGATTCTAAGAAATCCAAATTCCACAAGACCATGGCAACATGTGTTAGAGCCTCTTAGTGGATACTTATCTTTAGCAGTAAATTTAAATCGAAATAAAAAACTTCATGGCCAATCTTTTAATTTTGGTCCGAGCGATAATAATAATTATAAAGTTGTAGATTTAGTAAAATCTATGAGTTTGTATTCTGATTACAAAAAATGGAAAATTAATAAAACAACAAATAACAATTATGAGTCAAATCTATTGAAACTAAATTGTGATAAAATTTTATTTCATATAAATTGGCAGTCTATTTTGACTTTTACTGAAACGATAAAAATGACTATGGAATGGTATAATTTTTATAAAAATGATAGAGAAAATATTGAAAAAAAATCGATTGAACAAATTCATGAATATGAAAAATTATTAAAAAATAGGGCATTATTTTGGTAAATAAGGATTTAAACGACATCAAAATAAAACCTCTAAAAAAAATATCTGTCGAGGGAGGCGATGTGCTAAAAGTACTCAAGGCAAGTGATAATGAATTCAAAGAATTTGGAGAAGTTTATTTTTCACTTATAAAAAAAAACTGCATTAAAGCTTGGAAAAGTCACAAAGAAATGACCATGAATCTTGTCGTTCCAAAAGGTTTAGTAAAATTTGTTTTCTGTATTGATAAAAAGCCTCCATTTTTAGAAATTCAATCAGGCATTTCAGATTATAAATTAATTACTGTGCCACCAAGCATATGGTTTGGTTTCAAAGGCCTAGCAAAAGAAGAAAGCCTAATTATGAATCTTTCAACCATTGAACATGTTCCTGATGAAGTAGATACACTAAAAAGAGAAACAATAAACTACAAATGGTAAATATATGTATACAGTTATTTTAGCTGGTGGATTGGGAACGAGACTATCTGAATATACTCATTCAATACCTAAGCCTATGGTACCTATTGGTAATAAGCCAATTTTACATCACATAATTAATTTTTACTCAAATTTTAATCATAAACATTTTTTAATACTAATGGGTTATAAATCTGAAGTAATAATCAAATATTTTATTGGCGAAGATGGATATAAGAAAGCTGGAGAAAAAGATTTTATTTGTGTGAATGAATTTTCTGAAGAATATTCAAAATTAGGAATTGAAATTAATCTTTTATATACCGGCGAAGAAACAATGACAGGAGGTAGAGTTAAAAAAGCTAAAAATTATATTGATTCAAACTTATTTATGCTCACTTACGGCGATGGATTATGTAATGTTGACTTAAATGAATTAATTAACTTTCACCAAAATAATGAATTTTACGCTACAGTTACTGCTGTTAGACCACCAGCAAGATTTGGTGAGTTAAATATCAATGGTAATATAGTAATGAAATTTGATGAAAAACCCCAACTTCAGAAAGGATGGATCAATGGAGGATTTTTTGTATTTGATAGAAAAATCTTTGAATTCATAGAAAATGACTCAACAATGTTAGAAAGAGAGCCTCTTGCAAACCTATCTAGTATGAAAAAATTAGGTGCCTATAAGCATGAGGGTTTTTGGCAGTGCATGGATAATAAAAGAGATAAAGATTATCTTGAAAAAATCTGGGCCAATAATCGTGCACCCTGGGTCGCATAAATGATACTCATTACAGGTTCTACAGGTTTTATAGGTAGCGCTATGGTGAAATACTTAGAGGCTAATAGTTTTAAAATTCGTAGTGGTTCAAGAACAAAAAAAAACAATAAATATTGGAAATTAGATATTTCAAATAAAGATGAAGTAGAAAAATCTTGTGAAAATATTGACTCTATTATTCATTTAGCTGCATTAGATTTTGCTCAATCAGAAAAAAATTTTGAAGAAGCTAAAAGAATAAATTTCTTATCATCTCAAAACCTTTACAATTCAGCGGTAAATAATGGAGTTAAAAACTTTATTTATTTTTCAACTTGTCATGTGTATGGAGAAAATCTCAGAAATAATGTCACTGAACAAATAATTCCAAAACCAATTAGTAACTACGCAAAAACACATTACATGACAGAGAATTATTTAAATAATTGTTTACTGCAAAAAAAAATGAACATAAGTATTTTAAGATTATCTAATATAGTTGGGTGCCCTTATACAAATGAAATGAAAAGATGGAAATATGTTGCAAATGAATTGTGTATACAGGCTATTAAAAACAAAGAAATTATTCTTAATACAAAAGGTAATCAAAAAAGAGACTTTTTTTCCGTAGAAAACTTACTAATCACAATTAAAAATTTGCTTCATTTAAAAGAAAAACAACTATTAAATGGTACTTATAACATTGGAAGTGGAAAATCAATATCAGTTCTAAGATTAGCTGAATTGATCAGTTTAGAGTGTAAGTCAATTTTTGGTTTTAATGTAGATGTTATTATTGGAAATGAACCAGTAAAAAACGAAGATTATAACTATGATATATCAAAAATAAAAAAAACAAATATTTATAATAAAAGTAATAGTATTAATGAGAGTATAAAAAAAATGCTTATTTATTGTAAAGAAAATTTTTAGAATTTTGTTATGGTTCCTGATAGTAAGAAGATCAGTATTGTAATGAATTGCTATAATGGTGAAGACTTTCTAAGCCAAGCTTTAAACTCAGTATTACAGCAGACTTATAATAATTGGGAATTAATTTTTTGGGATAATTGTTCTAATGATGGAAGTAAAAAAATATTAAATACTTATAATGATATTAGGATTAAATATTTCAAATCTGAAACGCACACTTCACAATACGAAGCAAGAAAAAGGGCTGTTCAAAAATGTAATGGAGAGTTTATTGCTTTTTTGGATGTTGATGACTGGTGGGAAAAAGATAAATTAAGTACACAACTAGCATTATTTGATGATCCAAAAGTTGGTTTTTCCTGTTGCAATTATTTGATTATTAATGAGCGAAAAAATTTAAGAAATAAAAGTGCATTTGAAAAATTGCCAGGAGGTTATATTACAGAAGATCTTCTTGAAAAAAATTTCGTTGGAATGTCTACCCTGATGATTAGAAAAACAGCATATGATTCTTTAGAATATGGTTTTAATCCAGAGTATGAAATTATAGGTGATTATGATTTAGTTTTAAGGTTATCATTAAAATTCAAATTAGCATCTTCAAGTAGAATATTATCTAATTATAGATGTCACGATAAGAATTTATCATTCTTAAAATTTGATTTGAACATAAGTGAATTAGAAAAATGGTCATCAAATGCTAAAGAATTTGTAAATTTTAAAAATTTTAAATATTTATCAAATTTTATATTATTTTATAGAGGAATGATAAATATTTTGAATAAAAATAGACTTCTTGCATTTCAACAATTAAAAAAAATTACAAATTTTAATTTTAGATTAAAATTAATCATAATAATATTTATGCCTTTATGGTTAATAAAAAAGCTACGTTCATAGTTTAAAATATGTCAAAAAATAATCTCTACGATTTATCTATTGTAATACCTTTTTATAGAAGAGACGAATATGTACTAGAGATTGTTAAAGCTCTAGATTTAGAAAATGAAAAATTAAAATTAAATGTTCAAATTATTTTTGTTGACAGTAACTCCTCGAAATCACTCAAAAAAAAATTAATAGAATATAATTTTGTCTCATCTATCGACGCAAAAGTAATTAATACAGAAAATTCTGCAGTTGCGAAAAGAAATAGTGGGATATTAGGCGCAGTTTCAAACAATATAATTTGTATTGATGATGATTGTATTCCAGGCACAAATTTTATTCAGAATCACCTCTCATGTTTAAGGCGAGAAACAAAAGAAAATACTATTTAC
>MDTG01353179.1_pt1 | contig 10781 bp, 9 predicted proteins | sample 811421 | NCBI WGS metagenome assembly MDTG01 (sample SAMN05326645, study PRJNA326480) | marine metagenome | isolation source: seawater | place: Pacific Ocean: South East | collected 2011
TTACACAGTCCCATCAGAATTTAAAAAAATTATCGAAACACTAAAAAACAAAGTTCCAAATATTGATAAAGCAATATTGTCAGTTCACTGTCATAATGATCTTGGCCTTGCAGTTGCAAATTCTTTAGCTGGAGTTTCCGCTGGAGCAAGACAAGTAGAGTGTACTATAAATGGAATTGGTGAAAGAGCTGGAAATGCTGCTTTAGAAGAAATCGTTATGGCCATGAAGACTCGAAGCGATTTGATGCCATTTAAAACTGGAATTAATACAAAATTAATAAGCAAAGCTTCGAAAACAGTCTCCAATGCTACTGGCTTTCCAGTACAATTTAATAAAGCAATTGTTGGGAAAAATGCATTTGCACATGAGTCAGGCATCCATCAAGATGGAATGCTAAAAAACAGAAATACATATGAGATAATGACCCCAGAGAGTGTTGGAGTAAAAAAAACTTCTTTGGTAATGGGAAAACATTCAGGAAGACACGCTTTTAAAGATAAATTAAGCGATCTTGGTTATGCTGGAGTTACAGATGATGTAATACAAACAGCTTTTGGAAAATTTAAAATTCTAGCAGACAAGAAAAAGCATGTTTACGATGAAGATATTATTGCTTTAGTTGATGACAGTTTAATTAAAGAGAGCAATGTTATTAATCTTAAATCTCTCAAAGTATTTGCTGGAACTGGCGAACCTCAAAAAGCAGAAATGACACTAGAAGTTTACGGTGATTTGAAAAAAGCAAGTGAGACAGGAGATGGACCGGTAGATGCAATATTTAAATGTATAAAAAAACTATTCCCACACGAAGTAAAACTTCAATTGTATCAAGTGCACGCAGTTACAGAAGGAACAGATGCACAGGCTACAGTTAGTGTAAGAATTGAGGAAAAAGGCAAAACAACTGTTGGTCAAGCAGCCGACACAGATACTCTTGTTGCTTCTGCCAACGCTTATTTAAATGCTTTAAATAAGTTGATTATAAAAAGAGAAAAAACCGCTCCTGAAGAGTATGAGCAAGAAAGAATGAAAGGTATATAAATGTTTGGTTTAAATAAAATTTCTAAAATGTGGTCGCAAGATATGGCAATAGATCTAGGAACAGCAAATACTCTTGTAGTTGTAAAAGGAAAAGGTGTCGTACTAAACGAACCATCTGTTGTAGCAATTATTGACGAAAAAGGAAAAAAATCAGTTTTGGCTGTTGGAGACGAAGCTAAAACTATGCTAGGAAGAACTCCAGGAAATATTTCTGCTGTAAGACCACTAAAAGACGGTGTAATTGCTGATTTTGTAGTAACAGAAGAAATGATTAAGCATTTTATTAAAAAAGTTCACAAAAAAAATGCTTTTGCTAATCCAAGAATTTTAGTTTGCGTACCAACTGGATCAACTCCAGTTGAAAGAAAAGCTATTCAAGACTCAGCTTTAGCTGCTGGAGCTAGAAAAGTTCAATTAATAGAAGAACCAATCGCTGCCGCAATAGGCGCAGGTCTTCCAATCTCAGAAGCTACTGGTTCGATGGTTGTCGATATAGGTGGTGGAACAACTGAAATTGCTATCATGTCGTTAGGCGGAGTTGTTTATTCTCAGTCATTAAGGGTAGCAGGAGACGCTATGGATCAAGCAATAATTACTTATATGAGATCTAAATTTAATTTATTAATCGGAGAGGCTAGTGCTGAAAAAATTAAAAAAGAAATTGGAACAGCCATTGCAACTTCTGGAAATACTTATCTTATGAAAGGAAGAGACATAAGATCAGGAACGCCAAGAGAAATAAATCTAAAAGAAGAAGACACAGCAGAAGCTTTAAAGCCAATATTAGATCAAATGATGGCTGGGATTAAGACTGCTCTAGAAAACACTCCACCAGAATTATCAGCTGATCTAGTTGATATGGGATTAATACTGACCGGAGGAGGAGCATTGCTTAAAAATATTGATAAATTAATTTCAAGAGAAACTGGTTTGCCTGTTCAAATAGCTGATGACCCACTTTCTTGTGTTGCGGTAGGAACTGGAAAAGCATTAGAGAATGAAGAATTATTCTCGACAATGCTTTCGGAGTACTAAGATTATCTAAAGTGAAAAATGTCTACAAGCCGAGATGATTTTGGAATAGCGATTCGTTCGGCTCTGTTACAAAGAGGAGCCAAACAGAAGTTTTCGCTTTTTGTATTGATTGTTATCTCATTAACAATATTTGTTTTAGACAATATTGAACTAAAGCCAGTAAAAATTCTAAGAAGTATTGTGAACGACGCTGTTTATAGAGTTTCAGCTATTTCTTCATCGCCAATCAAATTTGGATCAGCTACAAAAGATTTTTTTGTCAATCACGTATTAATTTATAAAGAGAATGAAGAATTAAAATTAGAAATTGAAGAACTAAAAAAACAAAAACTAAAAACATCTTTTTTAGAAACTGAAAATAAACAGTTACAAGAATTAGTTCAATTAGATAAAAAATCTACATTTATTACAGTCGGGGCAAAAATAATTTTTGATAAAAACAGTCCTTATTTAAATTCTGTAATAATAAACAAAGGTAGTAATTCCGGCATAAAATTAGGAATGCCAGTATTGAGCAAAGGATATTTAGCGGGAAGAATTGTTGAGGTTAACTATCTTTCGTCCAGAATACTAATGCTAAATGATTTAAATAGCAGAATACCAGTCGTTGTCTCACCTAATGGTGACCAAGCAATACTTTCTGGTGCAGGAAAAAAAAAACCAATATTAGAATATTTACCCGATAATTTTAACGCACAATTATCAAAAGCTATATATACGTCAGGTAAAGATGGTATATTATTTTCAGGAATTCCAGTAGGGGAGGTATTCGAAGGTAAAAAAAATAATCGTATAGAAGCAAAATTATTTGCAGATCCGGATCAAATATCTTTAATAAATGTTATCCTTGGAAAGTCTTCAGATTTGGAGGCAATGTAAGATGGCAATCAATGTTAAAACACTAAGAGAAGGTTTTTTACGTATATTACCCCTGTTTCTACTCATCTACATTTGTATTTCCGAGTTTCATACTCAGTTTTATTATTGGAATATTTTTTCTTTCAATTTTCAATTCATATTAATTTACTATTGGATTTTAAGAGATCCCTCTATTTTAGGTTATGGTTTTGTATTTTTATGTGGAGCTATTAATGATGTAGTTTTAAGCCTGCCACTAGGAACAAGTTCACTTTCTTATCTATTTGTGGCTTTAGTAGCAGCATATGTGAGAAACGCAACGGTCAGAAGTTCACTATTTACCGATTGGTTCACTTTTGTTATCGCAATATTTATTGGTAATTTTATTACTTATTTTTTACTTAAAAGATTCACATTAATGAAACCAGAATATGTAACAATGTTTTATAATTCACTTTTTACTTTCATTTTATACCCTGCTTTTTGGGGGGTCTTTGAACTTTATAGAAGGATAATAAATCTTAAAACTTATGATTAGATCTGGAGGAGAAAGCAAAATAACTTTAGTTGGTAGAAGAATGTTTATTCTTTCTGCAGCCAAAGCTGTAGTGGTTGTCGGAATACTTGGAAGATTAATTTCACTTCAAATTAATGAGAGTAAAAAATATAAAACTTTATCAGATAAAAATAGGTTTAGAGAATGGAAATTCTCTCCACCGCGTGGTCTTATAAAAGACTATTACGGAAAAGAAATAGCCTCAAACAAACAAGTTTATCAATTACATATAATTCCAGAAAATTCAGAAAATCTTGAACTTTTAATTTTTAGGTTAAAGTCAATTTTAAATCTTTCAGAAAAAAATATAGCTATAATTAAAAAAAAGATTAAATCACAAAAGCCATGGGACCCTGTAATTATATCGGATAATTTAACATGGTCAGAATTTTCAAGAATAAACTTATTTTTACATGATCTTCAAGGTGTTGAACCAGTAGTGTCTGTTGCAAGAAAGTATACCGAACCTTCTTCTTCACATGTTATTGGTTACGTTTCAAAGGCAAGCAAAAAAGATTTACAAAATAAAGAATATTTGCAAAAAAAGATAACGCCTGGAACCAGGGTGGGTAAAACAGGATTAGAAAATAAACTTGACGCAGAAGTTATAGGTGATCTCGGATTTAAGAGATATGAAGTAAATGCTTACGGAAAGAGAATAAAAGAAATTTCAATTGAGCCTGGCAAACCCGGTATTAATTTTAGAACAACTTTAGATTTAGATGTTCAAACATTAGCATCAAAATTGCTTGAAAATAAATCAGGATCAGTTTCTGTTATGGATATTTACAAAGGTGATATAGTTGCTATGGTATCTTCTCCTATCTTTGATCCAAATAAGTTTGTTCACGGAATTAACCAAAAAGATTGGAATGAATTGATTCAACATAGAGATAAACCGTTAATTAACAAAGCTGTGTCTGGTCTCTATCCACCAGGTTCTACAATTAAACTTTTATCTGCTATCAGCGCATTAGAAAACGATGTTTTTAATCCCAAAACTGTAATTCGTTGCACAGGACACATAGAGCTTTATGGTGAAAAATATCACTGTTGGAAAAAAAAGGGACACGGATTTGTTGATATGAGGGAAGCAATAAAACAATCTTGTGACGTATATTTTTATGAAGTAGCTAGAAAACTTGGCATAGATCGTTTGGCAGAAACTGCAAAACAATTTGGATTAGGAAAACCAGTGCTTAAAGAACTTGTTGAAGAAAGAAATGGTGTAGTTCCAGATACTGGATGGAAAAAAAAATATATAGGCAAAAATTGGTATTTAGGGGAAACGCTTCACGCAGGTATAGGACAGGGTTATTGGCAAACTTCTCCGTTACAATTATGTTTAATGACTGCTCAAATAGCAAATGGTGGATATAAAATTGAGCCGAGATTAATTATAAACCCGAAAGACAAAGAAAAATTTAAAAACCTAGATCAATTTATTTTAGATAAAAAATTATTTTCGGGTGATGTAGTTTCTCTTTACGAATTTATTGCAAAGTTTAAATATAAAAGTTTATTTAAAAATCCCGAAAATATTAAATTTGTACAAGATGCCCTTTTCGGTGCAACCAATGAACCAATGGGCACCTCTTATCGTTCACGACTTACTAAAAAAGAATTTATTTTTGCGGGAAAAACCGGCACTTCGCAAGTTAGAAGATTTACTGAAGAACAAAGAGAATTAGAAGTAAAAAATGAAGATTTACCATACGAACAAAGAGATCACGCTTTGTTTGTTGCGTTTGCACCTTATGACAAACCAAGATATGCAATTAGTGTTTTAGTCGAGCATGGCGGTTCAGGAAGCAAAAGTGCAGCACCAATAGCAAAACAAGTAATTAAAAAAGTTTTAGAAAAACATCAGCTTAGAGAAAAAATGAGCGAAACTGGTGAAGGAGAAACAGCATAATGTTTAGACCTGGCTCAATACAATCCCATATGACATTTCGCGATAAAATTCTTTCTTTGGATTTAATTTTATTTTTTTCTATACTTATTCTTGGAATTGTAAGCTTTTTTGCCATGTACTCAACCGACTCAGGTGAATTTGCATATCATACCAAAAGTCATATTGTCAGATTCTTTGTTTTTTTTTTACTATTTATAGTAGTTTCATTTCTGAAATTAAATTTTTGGTATAATTCCAGCACATATTTATACTTAGGTTTTCTAATACTGCTTTTATTAGTAAAATTTTTTGGTTTGAGTTCCTCGGGATCTCAAAGATGGTTAAATCTTTTTTTTATTAATTTACAACCATCTGAATTAATGAAAATTGGTTTAATTTTATTTCTGGCAAAATATTATCATAGAATCTCAGCTAGCGATGTTAATAGAGCCAAATATCTCCTAAGTCCTTTAGTTGCTTTGATTTTCCCTGTAATTTTAGTTTTAACTCAGCCAGACCTTGGAACAGCTTTTCTAATTGCAGCTGGTGGAGTGATAGTAATTTGGCTAGCAGGGGTTAAAATGAAATTTTTTGCATATTTAGCTTTAGCATTTTTATCTTTAGCACCAATTGCCATATCTTTTTTGAAACCATATCAAAAATCTAGAATTCTAACTTTTTTAGACCCAAGCAGAGATCCTTTAGGCGCGGGATATCAAATTACTCAGTCAAAAATAGCGATAGGTTCAGGGGGACTTTTTGGCAAAGGATTTTTAAATGGTTCACAAAGTTACTTAGATTATCTGCCTGAGAAACATACAGATTTCATTTTTACTTTATTTTCTGAGGAATTTGGTTTTTTTGGCTCATGTTTAATTTTATCTCTCTATGTTCTTATAACTTGGAGAATTGTAAGAATTGGGAACACCACAAGAGATGCTTTTGCAAAATTGTACTGTTTTAGCTTTGCAACAGCCTTTTTCATTTATGTTGCAGTTAACATGGGAATGGTACTTGGTTTAATACCAATAGTTGGTGCCCCACTTCCAATACTTTCTTATGGCGGTTCGTCAATGATGGCAATGATGCTGGGGCTCGGAATTGTAATGAGTTGTAAAATTCATAAAGATCTACCTGTAGGTTGATACAACTCTAAATACACAATTTAGACCCAAAATAATCTTTTTTATTAGTTGCAAAATTGCAGATAATTTGCTGAAATACTTTTATGTTTGGAAATAAAAAAAGCAATGCACCGAGACCACTAAACGATACCGGAAGGTCTTTAATTAGTGAAACATTCTCATTAGAGGGTACACTAAGAACTTCAGGTGCAATTGATATAGCGGGATTAATTAAAGGACCAGTTTATACTAACGATTTAGTTATAAAAGAAACTGGTTCAGTTGTTGGCCCAATAGAAACAGACAAAATTGAAATTTATGGGCACCTAGAAGGTAAAATTGTTGCTAAGACAATAGTTATTGGAAGCACAGCCGTTGTAAAAGGAGACGTTTTGTTTAGTGAGACTTTAAAAACGGAAGAGGGTGCAGATATTACCGGATACATTAAAAAAACTGAAAGCACTAGTTTAGAAGCAGCGCAAGATGAATTCAAATTAGAGTCAATAGAAGCAAAAGAGAACAAAGAAAAAGAAAAGTCTAAAAGAGGCAGACCAAAGATAGTTGCCAGCAACGAGTAAAAAGAAGTACAATCTAACACAGTTAAATCATTGAAGAATTATTTTATAAATAGGCTTATATGTCTAATGATAAATGTTCATCGGTTGGAATTATAGGCGCTGGTATCCAAGGCGTATGTATTGGTCTTCAGCTTTTAAAAAAAAACATTCCAACAACTATCTTTGATCATAATGACCCGGGCACAATGGCTTCATATGGGAATGCTGGGCATTTTTCACCATATGCGGTACTCCAGTTAAATAGACCAGACGTTTTATACGATGTACCTAAAATGCTTTTTAGTTCTTCCGGACCTCTTGCCCTAAAGTGGAATTACATTCCCAAAATGTTACCTTGGATATTTCATTATTTAAAAAACTGTAACAAAAAATCGATGATGCATACAGCTAAGTATATGCATCAGATTTTGAATCATTCAATGGATGCTTATGAAGAAATTTTTCAAGAAATTGATACAACAAATTTAGTTGAACAAAAAGGTATAATTTATGTGTGGACCAATAAAAATCTCAAAAGTAGAAATTTAGAAATCAAAGTCAGAGATGAACTTGGCATAAAACAAAAAATTCTTACCGTAAAAGAAATCTTAGACTTAGAACCAAATATAAAACCTGTATTCACAGGAGGTTGCTTTTATGATTATGCTTATCATGCAAGAGATCCAAAAGGCATTTTAAAAAAAATATTTGACCTATACATTCAAAAAGGAGGAAAGTTTTTAAAAGAAAATGTAAAGTCCTTGAAACAGTCAAAAATAAATGAAACTTCAATTGAGACTGAAAAAAAAATTTATAAATTTGAAAAATCAGTAGTTGCTTGTGGTGCTTTTTCAAAACAATTAACGGATCAATTAGGCGAAAATATACCGTTAGATACCGAAAGAGGTTATCATGTTCATTTTAAAGGTATGGAAAACTTAATAAAAAGACCCATTATATTTTTAGATCGTGGATTTGGATTGACACCAATGAATCAAGGTTTGAGAGCAGTCGGAACCGTTGAATTAGGGGGCCTTAAAAACCCACCCTCAAAGAAAAGAATTGAATATATAGTTAATTGTTCCAAAGAACTTTTGCCCCAATTAAAAAATCACGAAGACGAATGGTTAGGTTTTAGACCCACCCTGCCTGATTTTCTTCCAGTTATCGGGCCATCAAAAAATAGCAAAAACATTATTTACGCTTTTGGACATCACCATTTAGGATGGACACTTGGGGCCATTACTGGAAAAATAGTTGCAGGCCTTTTAAATAATGAAAAAACAAACTTAGATCTTTCAGGTTATAATTCGTCTAGATTTAATTAAAAAAATCATTTCCCTCCAAAAAGTCAACAAATAAAGGGAAACTACAGGTTGTATTTTTAGTAAAAAAATCTGTATATTTATGCACACTTTTGTGATTGATTCGTTTTTGGAGATAAATGATGAGGAAGATAATAGGTTTAATTTTAGCAGGTTTTATGCTTTCGGGTTGTTACGCGTCATCTCTAACCTATGTAGGTACAGGTGCGGGAATAATTCAAGGTAAATCAATTCAATCAGCAGCTGCTCAAGCAACAAGTATTGCAGTAAAACAGCACACTGGCAAAAGTCCAATTGAACACATTTTAAACCCAGATCAAATTAAAACTTACAACAATACAAAAGCTAAATTAAATCCTTGCGAGCAAACTCCAGAGTTGTGCTCAAAAATTAGCCTAAGAGTTGCAGTGATAAACAATATACTTGAGTCATCACATAAAAACTTGAAAACTAATCCTAAAATTAAGTAACAAATTTAATCCACATATAAATTTAAAATTCCACTATTTCACTAAAAATTCATAGTAATTTGTAATAAGAAGTCATTAAAAATCATTAAAGAATCAATTATTTGTAAGTAATGCTAAATAGAGTTTTATTATTAATTTTAAGCAGTTTATTGCTTTCCGGTTGTTTTGCAGAGTCAATGACTTTAGTTCAATCTAGTATTGGCGCTTCTCAAGGACGAGTACTTCAGTCAACCATTTCTCCAGCAGTAAGTTTTGGTGTTAAAAATGTTACAGGAAAGTTTCCAATAGAACATTTAATTGTAAGAGAAAAACAAAGGATAGCTAAAAAGGCAACAAGCTTTGAGGAGAAGATTATTGATAGTACAAAAAGAAAAATTAATGCGTCAAAAGATAAAATGACCCCTATAAAAAACAAGGTAACAAAACTTAACAACAATTTAGTTAAAGTTAAAACATTTGCCATTGATAACTTTAAGCACAGGCCTCGTTTTTCCTACAAAGTCAGATAAATTTTAATCATTTTAATATTCGTTAAATTGTCATATTCTATTATATATGAAATCAAAAGCTAAGGTTGTAGTTATAGGTGGAGGAGCAGTTGGCGTAAGCACTCTATACCATTTAGCAAAAAAAGGGTGGTCAGACGTTGTTCTTTTTGAAAGAAAAGAATTAACATCAGGATCCACTTGGCATGCTGCTGGTTTATTACCACTTTTTAATATGAGCTATTCAGTTGGTCAGCTTCATAGATATGCTGTTCAGTTATACAAATCTTTAGAAAAAGAAACTGGAAAAAAAGTTGGTTTCAGTGTGGTATCAAATATTCGTTTGGCCCAAACAAAAGATCGTATGGATGAATATCATCAATATGCTGGGGTAGCTAAAACTATTGGAGTTAATGTAAAATTTTTAAAACCAGAACAAGTGAAAGAAATTTGGCCTTTATGTAATATTGAAGGCTTAGTTGGAGCAATACAGCATCCTGAAGATGGTTATATTCAACCAGCTGATCTTACCCAAGCACTTGCAACAGGCGCAAGAAATAATGGAGCAGAAATTTATAGAAATACAACGGTTATTGGAATCAAACAAAAAAAAGACGGTTGGACGGTCGAAACAGATAAAGGAAATATTTTATGCGAGCATGTCGTGTCATGTAGCGGAAATTTTGCCAGACAAACAGGAGAGATGGTTGGAATAGAAATTCCAGCTATTCCAGTAGAACACCAATATATTGTTACAGAGCCTCATCCAGAACTTCAAAAAAGAAAAAAAGAAGGCAAACCAGAAATGGGAGTGCTTAGGGACAGCGACAACGCTTGGTATATGCGAGAAGAGGCCGGGGGTTTTATTTTAGGACCTTACGAGAAAGGCGCACCGTGTTGTTACGTAAACGGACCATCTAAAGATAGTGAGTATGAACTATTTCAAGAAGATCTAGATCGACTAGCGCCTCACATTGAAGGCGCAATTAAAAGGGTTCCTGCTTTTGCAGAAGTTGGAGTAAAAAAAGTTTATAATGGTGCCATTTGTTACACTCCTGATGGAAACCCAATTGTTGGTCCAGCTCCAGGGCTTAAAAATTTTTGGATAAATGATGGACATAGCTTTGGAATAACTGCTGCTGGTGGTGCAGGCTGGCAATTAGCAGAATGGATGATCGATGGTGAACCAACAATTGATATGCTTGGTGTGGATCCTAGAAGATATGGATCTTATGTAACTAAATCTTATTTAATGGAAAAAAATGAAGAAGCATATGCCAATGTATTTACAGTTCATTATCCAGACGAAGAAAGAGAAGCTGGTAGACCATTAAGAAAAGCACCATGTTATGACAGACTTAAAAAATTAGGTGCAGTATTTGGACAAAAATTTGGTTGGGAGAGAGCGAACTTTTTTGCAACAGACGGAGAAAAA
>MDTG01054392.1_pt1 | contig 10780 bp, 8 predicted proteins | sample 811421 | NCBI WGS metagenome assembly MDTG01 (sample SAMN05326645, study PRJNA326480) | marine metagenome | isolation source: seawater | place: Pacific Ocean: South East | collected 2011
AACTACACAAATATATGCACGTGTGATAGATTCAAAAATTAGTGCTGATATGATGAAATTAAGAGAAAAGTTTATATAAATATATTTTAGGAGATAATATATTTACTCAATTTTTTTATTTTAAGAGAAATAATGAATTATATTTTATAAAATAATAAAACTGTATTGTCAGCTAGAACAAAAGTTAAACCCTTGTAATTTCAATCTACTATCAAATCCTTTTTAAAATAAATTAATAATATCTTTAAATAAGTCAAACTTTTTTATTTTTACGATATGTCTATTTTTAAGAATATTATTAATGAAATTGCAGATCAATATATTGTAGAAGATAATAACCGTCCATGGATTGTCGCATTTAGTGGAGGTAAAGATTCCACATTAATGCTTCAATTAGTTTGGCAAGCTTTAGAAACAATACCTGAGGAATTAAGAAGTAGAAAAATCTATGTAATTTGTAACAATACATTAGTAGAAAACCCTTCTGTTTTATCATATGTTGATAAAGCATTAGAGAAAATACAACAAGGTGCAGTTGAATTTGGTATGCCAATTACAGTAGATCAAACTACTCCTCAGCTAGAGAATACTTTCTGGGTTAATTTAATTGGGAAAGGATATCCTGCTCCAAACAACATGTTCAGATGGTGTACTGAAAGATTAAAAATTTCTCCAACAACTAAATATATTACAGATAGAATTTCACAACATGGAGAAGCTATCATCTTAATTGGAACTAGAAGTGATGAGAGTATTTCACGTGCTAATTCAATTAAGAAACATGAGGTAAAAGGAACAAGATTAAGAGCACATCCTTTACCTAATGCAAATTCTTATGCACCAATTAAAGATATTACAACTGATGAGTTATGGGAATATTTATTACAAGTTAAATCTCCTTGGGGTGGTGATAATAAGAAACTGATTGCAATGTACAATAATGCAAGTGGAGGTGATTGTCCATTGGTAGTAGATATAAAAACACCTTCTTGTGGAAATAGTAGATTTGGATGTTGGGTTTGTACTGTTGTAAAGAAAGACAAATCAATGGAGGCAATGATTGATAATGGTGAAGACTGGTTGATTCCTTTAATGGAGATAAGAGATTTTTTATATTCAACAATTGACAGAAAAGATCCAGATAAGTATAAAAAAATCTCAAAAAAATATAGAATTCCTCTAAGAAGAAATAAAACTAATGGTGTTATGAATGATAGTAATGTTGGCCCATATAGACCGTGGGTAAGACATAAGATTTTAGAGCAAATATTAAAAGCTCAAAAGATTATTCAAATTGAAACTCCTGATCAGCAACTAATTACACACCAAGAACTAGTTGCTATTCAGGTACTATGGAATCGCGATTTTATTTTTGATTATAATATTTCTGAGATGTACAATAATATCTTCAACAAACAGGTGTCCTTTTCAAATGATAAAATTGTAGAAGAAAAAAAGATTTTAGAATCAGTTTGTAAAGACAATCCATCAGATTATAAATTAATTAACAATTTATTGAAAGCACAAAAAAATAAGGTTTTATTAGTTAGTAAATCAGGCCTTCAAAATGATATAGATGATTTACTAGAAGAAGAAGTTAATCCAAGCTTTACAAATGTTTATAAAGAAGATATTATTAAGTAATTATAAAATCTATTATCAGCAAAATACTGTTGATTTTACAAAAGATAGCAATAAAAACATATCTATTATAAGTGGCTATAATGGATTTGGAAAAACAACTTTTCTTACATCTTTAGTTTGGTGTATTTATGGAAAACACATGCAAGACATTCAGCCTTACTTTAAAGAAAAGATTCTTCAAAAAGGTGGATATAAAAAATATCTTGAAACAAGTTTAAATCACAAAGCTAATTTTAATGGTATTGATAGTTTTTTTGTTGAATTAACATTAACTGATGTGTCAATTCCAGGTCTTGGGTGTGACGAAGTTGTATTAAGAAGAACTTATAAATTAGGTTCGTCTAATGATAAGCTTGAGATTTTTATTGATAATAATGAAAATGAATTAGTGAAAGAGATAGGAAATGAGATTTTTATCCAAGATTTTTTACTTCCTAAGGAAATAGCAAAATTTTTCTTTTTTGATGCAGAAAGAATTACATCTATTGCTGAAATTTCAACTATTGAAGATAAAAGAAATTTAAGTAAAGCGTATACAGAAGTTTTAGGAATAAAAAAGTATGAAGAACTTAGAGAAAACTTAATTAGAACAAAATTAAAATATACCAAACAGTCAGCATCTAAATCTGACTCTAATGCTATCTCAGATTTTGAGGCTTCAATAAAGTTGTTAAAAGATGAAATAGTTGAGTTACAATTAAGTATTTCATCAAACAACGAAAAAATAGAGCTATTTGGTCAAGAAGCCGAGAAACTTCAAACACAACTAATAAGAGAAGGTTCTGAATTGACAGTTAGTGAAATTAATGAATTACGAAATAGAAAAGATGTTTTAAATGAAGAACGAAAAGACATTTTAACTTCTTATAAAGGTTTACTTAATTTATTTCCTTTTGCTCTAAATATTGAATTGTTGAAAGAAATTATGCTTCAATCTAAAAAAGAAGGTAGTTCTGATGACTCATCAAAGCTTTTAGTTGTAAATGCATTAAATGATCTAGAAAGAAAAATTTTATCTGAAATTTCAGACTTTAAAATTAAAGATAAAGTAAAAAAGATTATTTCTAAAAAGATAATGGAAAATGAAGAATCTAATATTGATTTAATACATGGGCTAAGCACAGAAGAGAGTTCATCTTTAGGGGCCATAATTAATAATATTGAAACAAATTATAAAAGTCGAGTAAAAGAAATTAGCCGCTTACTTAAAATAAATAATTCAGAAAGGAATAAATCTATTAGGGCTCTTTCTAGTGCAGAAACTAAAAATAAAGACAAGTTAATAGAAAATATTCGAAGTAAAAAAGAGATTTGTCTATCAAGTATTGATAAACTTCAAAAAGAAAATTTATATAATTCTGAAAAAATCGGATCTCTTTCAAATGTTTATAACGCTAAACAAGGTTCTTTAAAAGAACTTAGTAAAAAGGTTAAAACAGCTAAAAGTTTATTAAAAAAGGATGAGTTAACAGCTAGATTAATTTCTCAATTAGATGAATTCATTTTAAAAATAAAGAATACTAAAAAAATTGCTTTACAAAAAAGAATATTAAATAGTTTAAACCTTTTAATGCATAAAAAATCTTTTATTAAAAATGTCAAAGTAATTATTTCAGAAGATATTATAGACATAGAACTTTATAATATTAGAGGCAAAAGAATTAATAAGGAAGATTTTTCTGAAGGTGAAAAACAGCTTTATGCAACTTCATTACTAAAGGCACTTGTTGAAGAATCAAATATCAAATTTCCAGTATTTGTAGATAGTCCCTTGCAGAAGTTTGATGAACAACACACAGAAAATATTATTACTAAGTTTTATCCATCTATTTCTGATCAAGTAGTTGTATTTCCTCTACTTAATAAAGAACTTTCAGAAATTGAGTATTCTAAGATTAAAAATAAAATTTCTAATACAATTATTATTAATAATAAAGATGAAGAATCCTCAGAACTTGTGAAAGTTAATATTGATGAATTGTTTTCAATGAATATGAAATTGAATAAAAAAGAAAAATATGTTTAATAATATTAGAACATCAAAGGAAAATAAGGAGGTTGTTAGTAGATTAACAACAAAGCTAGGTTTAGGTCCTGAAAATGTAATTGCTCGTATTGCTATTGGATATTCTATTTCAAACACTAAAGAAATAGATATCAATAATCTTCAGAATTCTTCTGGAAAAACTTATTCATACAAGATTTTGTTTGGTGAATATGACAGAATATATATTGCTATGATTTGTCAGTTATATTCAATTCATCAATCTGACCCAGATATTCCTAAATACATTAAGCTTCATTTAGATGACGGGTTAGGTTTATTATCAGAATCAGATTATGCTACTCTTGAACAATTATTTTTAACTAATGAATAAGTCCTTTCCTGAGATTTTAAAAGAATTTCCTTATACAAGATTTGTAAGTGATAAGGATATTACTCCATTTCTTTTTTATGAAAAATATTTACCACACTCTAAAAAAGTTTGGTTGAAGTTTGGATATTTTAGTACTAATGCAATCAGAGCCTTATCTCTTTCCTTTGCGCGATTTATTTTCAAAGGAGGTTATGCAACAATAATTACAAATCATTTTTATAACAAAAATGATGCAGAACAATTACTTGATGATAAAATTGTTGATTATGATATTATTAATAATAATATGGGGTCTACTGAAGGAATTAAAAATTTGTTAGAAAGTGAAAAGCAACATTTTTATAATTGTTTACGATATCTTTTAGAAAAAGGAAGGCTAAAAATTCAACCAGTAATAAAAAAAGATGGGAATATTTCGCATTTTAAAGAAGGCGTTTTTGAAGATTACCAAGGTAATTTTATTTCATTTAATGGTAGTTGTAATTTTACTCATAATGGTTTAATGGCTAATGGAGAGTCACTAGATTTTAAAGCTGCATGGGAACATGTTAGAAATAAAAACGAAATTGAGGATAAAATATTAGAAATAGATTCAATTTCTTTAGGAAATGATCCAAATTATAACTTATTAAAAAAAGAACAATTAGAAATCGTTATAAAAAAAAGTGGTCTAAAAAAAGAACTACAAGAACTCTTAGAGTTTGAACGTTCTCTTATTAAAAAAGTAAATAAATCTCCTGTTGCTGAAAAATTATATGAAGATATTTTAAGAGAATATAAAGAAGAAAACAATCAACCAAAGTTTCCTTTTGAAAGTCCCAGAAAATATCAAAAAGATGCTTATAATGCTTGGGTAATGAATGGTTTTAGCGGATTATTTGCAATGGCAACTGGCACTGGTAAAACTATTACTTCGCTAAACTGTTTGTTGAATGAATATAGCAAAAGTGGAAATTATTCAGCAATTATTTTAGTCCCTACTATCTCTTTAGCTATCCAATGGGAGGAGGAATTAAATTCTTTTAATTTTAAAAATATTATTAATCAATCCAATAATTATAATTGGAAAGAGCAATTAAAATTTTCAAAGAATGCATTAAAAACGATTAACAGAAGTTTTGTTCTTATTTCTACTTATACTACATTCTTTAAAGATGAAACATTTTTTTTAATAAACGACGACAAGATTTCAGACCAACTTGTTTTAATTGCAGATGAGTGTCATGCTTTAGGAACTAAAACAGCATTAAAAAAATTAAATAAAATAAAGATTACAAAAAGAATAGGACTTTCTGCAACTCCCGATAGGCAATATGATAATTACGGAACTGAGGAAATTTGTAATTTTTTCAACACATCATCACCCAAGTACACTTATTTTTATTCAATGGGAGAAGCTATCAAAAATGGAGTATTATGTAAATTTGATTATTTCCCTAAATTTGTTTCATTAGAACAAGATGAATTAGATGAATATTATGATTATACCGTCAAATTAAGAAAATATATAGATAATATTAGTGGTGGATATAGAATTTGTAAAGAATCTGAGATGCTGTTAATTCAAAGAAAACATATAGTTCATAAAGCAAAATTAAAAATTCCTTTAATGAAAGACATTATAAAACAAGTCGGTGAAAATAATTTTACATCTTCATTTGTTTATGTTCCTGAGGGTTTTTATCCTGATTATGATTCTTTACTCTCTGAAACAGAATACAAAAGTGATAATAATAGATTAATTACAAAATACACTCAATTATTAGGAGTTGATTATGATTTAAAAGTAAGAATGTTTAACGGAGATACACCCAAGAAAGAAAGAACAAAAATTCTAAAATCTTTTGAAGATGGGCATTATGATGCATTAATTTCTATGAAATGTTTAGACGAAGGAATTGATGTGCCAAATGCTAAACTTGCAGTTTTTTGTTCTAGTACTGGAAACCCTAGACAATTTGTTCAAAGAAGAGGAAGGGTTCTTAGAACACATAAAAACCAGAAAGCCAAAATATTTGATATGGTTGTTTTACCAGATTTTAAATCAATCTCGAATGAATCCGATTATAATTCAGAAGTTAATATTTTTAAATCTGAATTAACAAGAATTATAAATTTCTTAGCTTTAGCAGACAATAAAAATGCTATTATTAACAATACTTTAGAAGATATATGTAAGCAAGTTGATATTGACAATATTTACGAATTAATAAATGATGAATTAAAAAAACACTAAGTTATGGCAACATTAAAAGAAAGTTTAATTAATGAATTTGAAGATTTAATTGAAAAAAATACAGAAATAAATAAATTAATTACTTCTAAAAATCTTAATAAAAATCAACTTTTAGGAATATTTACTGAAATGCTTAATAACAAGCAGAAATATGTAGATAACAAAGATCATCCAAAGACTAGAGACGCTGCAACCGGAGTTAGTAATTATATAAAGCAGAATTTCAATGAAAATTAATAACATTATAATTGAAAATTTTCAATCTTATTTTCAGACTAGCTCTTTTGAATTTAAGGAAGGAGTAAATTTAATACTTGGTGAGAATGGTGGTGGAAAATCCACTTTATTTAACGCTTTTTATTGGGTTTTATTTGATTTAGTATATGAAACAGACATTGGATGGGAAGATTTAGATGTTAAATTCTTAAATGCTAGAACTAGAGATTTATTAAAAAATAATGAATCAGCAAATTTATCTGTTACATTAAAAATTGAAGCATTAAATTACATTAATAGAGAGGATGCTGAAAATGTACAATATACTTTTTACAGAAAAGTGAAATTTAGAAAAAGTAATAATATTGTAAAAATGGATCATTCTGATGATCTGAAAATTTCCTTTAAAAACACTTATGGAGAGACAGTTTGGATAGATGATCATGAAATTAATAACTGTATTGAGTTTTTATTACCTGAGGCAATCAGAGATTATATTTGGTTTCAAGGAGAAACTATCTCTGATTTGATTGATTTTAATAATTCAAGTACATTAAATAATGCAATTGATAAAATATCATATTTCCCTCATTATAGAACTATTAGTGAAATTATTGGTCAAGTTAGAAGGACTTCAGAAAACGACATTAACAAGCATGTCAGAAGTAGTGATTTGAAAAATAAAAAATTGCTATCTATTACAAATGAAATAGAAAATAATTATAGGAAGCTTAAGAACGCAGAAATATCTTTAGATGAACAAGATAAAAAAATTGATAATTTAAAACAAACCTTGTCAAATATAGAAGTTGAGTTAGCAGGTGTTAGTGATAATCAAGATCTTGCTGATAAAATGAAACTTTTAGATGCTGAGGAAAATAGTTTGAAAAAAGAAATAGATTCAATCGAGCAGAATCAAAGAGAGAGTATCATAAATAAGTGGATGTTAAAAGGAATAGATCCATTTATAAAAGTTTCAGAAAAAAAAATTAATGCTTTTCTTCAAGAAATTCGTGAAAAAAGTAAAAATGATAACCCTATTCCAGTAGATGTGCCTGGTTCTGTTTTTGTCCAAGCAATGCTTGATGATGAAAAATGTCACATTTGTTTGAGAGATGCTCCTGTAGGATCTGATTCATACAAAGCATTAGAGGATAAATTGAATTCATCAATTGTTCGTAAAAAAGCATATGAAGAAAAGGACAAGGAATTTCGTAATCTTGAACAGAATTTTTTATCTCTTGTATCAATTCCTAAAAATGTTCTAGATGAAATAAGTAATATTCCTGATGAAATTAAAGATTTTTTTACAAAACAAAAAGAAGGATTAACACGAAGAAATGATATTCGTACTGAGAAAAAGGAGATTCTCAATGATGCTGGTATTACAGATGAATCAAAGCTTACATCTAATTCTACATTATTAAAAAGATTACTTAGTAAACAACAGAATATTAATTATGATCTTAAATCAGCAGAAAATCAAAGAAGATCAATTTTTAATAACATACATAATATTAAATCAAATAATAAATCTCTTGAAAATGATAGAGATAGTAAGTATAGTGATAATAAAAATAAAATCCCTCAACAATTAGCAAAGCCTTATATTGAAGTATTAGAGTTAATTACTAAAAAGCTTGAAGAAACTGCTAAGGAAAATCTGATTAATGAGATTGAGAAAAAATCAACGGAATTATTACATGGATACTTAGAATCATCTTTAGCATTTAAAGGATTTATTAAAATTGATAGAGAGAATTATGATGTAAAAGTTGTTGATAGTAGTGATATTATTGTCCCTATAAATAAAGGGAACTTAACTGCAGCTAAAATGTCTGTGATAAACTCTATCCTTTATCTTTCATCTGTAAAATTACAAAAAGATTATCCTATTATTTCTGATGCCCCTTCTTCTGTATTTGATCTTAAAAATACAAAGTCATATATGAATAAAATTGGAGATACATTTCCTCAAGTTATTATAATGACAAAAGATCTCTATGATATGAATCTTAATGATTTAAAATCAATTAACAATGTTAATAGGGTATATAAATTAGTAAATACAGTTATAGACAAGAACACTGAAGGAACAATTTCTAACTATTGCACTGTTAATGGTGCACCAATAATATAATTATGTTACTAAATGAAATACGAGCAAAAAAAGTTTTATATGATAGCTCTTTAGAAAAATATGTTTTAGATAGATTCTGTACAAAACAAGCAGGTGTTACTATTGATGGTAGTGCTTTTTTCTCTCAATTTTGGCAAGGATTTGCATGGGCAGCTGTTATTGGATTTATACATAATAAAAGGATGAAATTATCTCCTCCTAATAAATCTTCTTTTGATATGGGAGTTATTGCAACTAATGGTAACTTAATATTTAAATCATTAATATTAATGGCTATTTCAAAATCAGAAAATGGTATTGAGATAGTTGAAGATTCTTCAAAAATCCTTTTGATTTTAAGTGAATATGCTAAAGGAGGTGCTGAATACATTGAAGAAATTAGAGCTACCCCTGGAAAAAATAATTATTTTAATAGTCCATATGATTATATGGAAGAAATAGCAGAAAGGTAAGACAAAGTAAAATCCTATTTATTGTTTAAATTATATTTTTTATACTTATAATTTTCTTTTTTAATATTTTAGAAAATCTCTGAATTTCTTTAGTTGTTATATTTTTGCCTAGACTAATTCTAATAGAAGAATAAGCCTTTTCTTCGTTTTCATACATTGCCATAATTACATGAGAAGGAAGTACTTCTGCAGATGTGCATGCAGATCCTGATGCAATAGCAAATTCATCTCTTATTTTAATAATTATTGCTTCCGCATCTACACCACTAATGCAGACATTGATTGTATTTGGTAATCTTTTATTTAAATCACCATTTAAACTAATTCCTTCAATTTCAGATAATTCTTTTTCAAGTTGATTTCTTAATTTTAATACACTTTTGTATTCCCCTAGTTTTTGTGCAATTTCAGAAGCTTTTCCCAAACCAACGACTCCTGCTACATTTATAGTTCCTGAACGATATCCTTTTTCGTGCCCACCACCATGTAATAAAGGCGTAATTTTTATTTTTGGAAATCTTCTTTTTATAAAAACAGCACCAACACCTTTTGGGCCATGTAATTTATGAGCAGATATAGTAAGAAGATCAATATTATCTTCAATTACATCAACTTTTATTTTGCCAACTGCTTGAGTTGCATCAGTCATAAATAAGATATTATTTTCTCTTGCTATTTTCCCTATATCTTTAATATCTTGTATAACACCAGTTTCATTATTGGCATACATTACAGAAATTAAAATTGTTTTATCTGAAATAGCATTTTTTAATTCATTTATATCTATTAAACCATCTTTATTTACATTTAAATATGTAATCTCTCCTCCCTTATTTGATAAGAATTCACAAACATCTAAAACAGCTTTATGTTCAGTTTTAACTGTAATGATGTGGTTTCCCTTTTCTAAATATTCTTCAAAAACTCCTTTTATTAAAAAATTAATACCTTCTGTACTACCAGAATTGAAAGTGATTTCATCGGGTTTTGCGTTAATTAGATTGGCAACTCTTTCTCTAGCTTTTTTAACCGCATCATTTGCATCCCAACCAAATTTATGTGTTCTACTTGCTGAATTTCCATATGAGTAATTTAAATAGGGAAGCATCTCATTTAATACTTCTTCGTCTATCTTAGTTGTGGAGTTATTATCTAAATATAGCATGCTATTTACACTAGATGAATTAATAGTTGATTATATACAAATATATACTAAAAATATATTGTTTAACTCTCAAAATATTTTCCCATATCAATATTTTTAAAAATAATTATCAATTTAATTTTCAAGACTTTGATTGTAAATAAGGACGATATTGATCTTTACAGTTTTTTTGAGGGTTACACCAACAAATTTTTAGTTAAAGAGCCTATTTGAGTTAAAAACACTAAATTAATCAACATTATGAACGAGTCCTTTTTTATTTCACATGGCAAAAAATAATTTTGATAAGATTCCTTTTAGTAATGAGGTGATTACCTTCTTATTTTTACTATCACTAATTTTTGCTTGTTAATTTCTTAAATCTAGATCCTATAAAAAATCTTTTAAATTAAAACGGTACAATAATCGGTTCATTTTTGATTATTAAAAACTAAAATGATCTAGATAAAAGGGTAGGGGTTCTAATCCTCTAAAAAACGACTTAATAAATAGAAAAACCCACTCAAATTAGTGGGTCTATTTTTGGTGGGCAATGAGGGACTCGAACCC
>MDTG01247011.1_pt1 | contig 10780 bp, 9 predicted proteins | sample 811421 | NCBI WGS metagenome assembly MDTG01 (sample SAMN05326645, study PRJNA326480) | marine metagenome | isolation source: seawater | place: Pacific Ocean: South East | collected 2011
TCTAACTTACTGTTTGAATCAACTAACGATTGAAGATAATCTGCCAACTCAACATATGATTCAAACAGCCTAGCCCATCCAGCATCTCCTTTCTCTCTCCAAGAAAGAAATAGCTTCAATGCGTCGTTGCGACGACCGCATTGCAAACTTATCCTTCCCAAATCAACATCTTCTGATTCTTCATGAAACAAATAATGTGCAACATCTCCATGAGAGCAGATAGTGCGAAGTATTTCTGGCCGCTTAATCAAAAATGCAGAGCAGATCAATGGAACGCCCATCATCTTGTGTGCGTCCCAGCAAACTGAATCTGCTAACTCAACACCGTCCATCAAACTACGATATTTACTGCTGAACATACATGAACCACCCCAGGCAGCATCGACATGAAACCAAATATTATTGTCAGAACATATTTCTGCTATTTCCTTGATAGGGTCGAATGAACCTCTGACAGTAGTACCTGCTGTTGCGACAACACAGAAAGGGATCTGCCCATTAATACGAGTACGTTCAATTTCCTCGCTCAGTTTATCTGTTCGCATTCGGCCATCATAATCACAAGTAACCTTGATGACATTTTCAAATCCTATGCCCAAAACATTTGCAGCCATTAGGACAGAATAATGCGATTCTGCAGAGACATAGCAAACCAAATTTGAGCCATCAAAACCTCTTTGCTGCCCCAAAGGATCTGCTTGATATCTAGCACACATCATACCAATCATATTGCCATTGGACCCTCCGGTAGTTAGCGTACCATTTCCTTCACCAAATCCAACCATTTCGCACATTCTCTTAATCAGAGCCTGTTCAATGAGTGTTGCAAATGGAGACAACTCGTATGTGTACATTGAATTGTTTGATAGATTTGCAATGATTTCACCAGCGAATGCTGATAGATTAACTCCGCCCCACAACGGATTCATAAATCCTGGATGATTTGTTCTAACACTATAGCGAAGATATTGATCTATGTCAGAAATAACATTTTCAAGTCCTAAACCCTCTAAAGGTAAATTCAGGTCTGCAGTTTTGCCAAGGCTAGATTGTGGGATGAAATCAACAACTTTTTCAGACCCATCTAAATGAGAACGTATTCTTGAAAGGACAACTTCCAAGAATTCATCAGTATCCAGAATATCCCCTCTTGTCGGCTCTCATCGAAGACGGGTTTAGAACCCTGCGATGACTGGAGTAAATATGCCTCTTGCAGAGAAATTCGGAACTAAACCTCTCAGATTGCTTATTGTGGGCCATAATCCAAGTGAACATTCATGGGAATCTGGTCAATATTTTTCACAGCCAACAAACAATTTCTGGAAACTGGTCAAGGAATCCGGTTTGTGCGACATTCAAGAAGGTGTTAATGACGATTATATGGTTGAAAATCTAGGCATAGGATTCACTGATGTGATTCGTCGATATAACAGCGATTCAGGAGTGTTTAAACGGGCCGATTACAAAGAGGAGCGTCCCTTTTTTTACAAACGCATAAAGGATAATGCACTTCGGGTAAGAGGAGCTCCAGAGCGGATTGCATTCATTGGTAAGAAGCAATATTCCATGCTCTTTAATCCACCACTTACTAAAGTTGAATTAGGTCTACAAAAAAATCATCCTGACAATTTTCCATTTGACTGTGAAATATGGGTCCTGTCAACATCTTCTGGCCGATCTCCTATGAAATGGAATCAACGAATCGAACCATACAAAGAACTTGCACATTCTATGCACTCTGCATTTTAACTTAGGAATATTGAATAAGTAGATCCATTACGGCAACATATGCTAGGCAGTGATGGTGCAGCATGGTTAGAAAGATTACATATGCAGTTGGCAAGGAATTTGAGAGCAGCCGATTGGTCACAAGCTGAAATTGCCGATATTTTAGGCTCCACTCAATCCACAATATCTCGTATGGCACATCGCGATTTACCCAGCATGGCAGGTACATCTGATGAATCTACAATTGATGGGTGGGCACATGAAATCTCAATGGCTTTGAGGCAACTGGGCCCCAAATCAAAGCCCAGTAGGACTCGCTTCGTAATGGAAATTGCATTTGCACCTGGCCAAATATTGCGGTTCGATAAATCATTGACTGGAACAGACCTGGATTCAGATCAAGAACAAACTGCATTATTGAAAAGATTGGAATGGGCAGTTTCAAGGATTGATGTGAACAAATTGAAACTTCAGATGCCAGCAGTTGGGATGAATATTGCTTGTTGTCTTGAAAGTTCACGCTCAACTGCAGAAGTTGCTGCTTTCCCAGGAAAGGTCACTATTGTCAATAATAAGTTGCGTCATCATGAAACTCCATCATTTGGCGCATCACATCATCTAGCGAACATGTTGCTCGATGCTAGAACCCATGACAGTAGCAAGGCAGCAATATTGAATATCCATCCAGGTAATGACAAAGATTCAATTGAATTAATGTGTGAAGATTTAGACTTAAATCTAACATTTGCACCAAAAGGTGAGTTAGTACCTCATCAGGGAATTGACATCATCTTAGACGAAGGAGCATTTGGCTGGGAACCAGCATTATACATTTTAGCGCACAACCCGTTAGAATTAGTGGACCGAATGCATAAAATTGTCACTGCTCTTAATTGAGGTGTAAATATGAATAAACTGATTTTAATGACTATATTTGTAACATTTAATTTGATGATCACAGGCTGCTTGAGCTCAAAATTAGACCAAGATGAAGCTGATAGTCCCAGCGAGTATGAATGGGAAGATGATGGAGAATTAGTAATTGTGACATACGATGTATATGGATTGACAGATGAGATGCTAACTCAATTCGAAACTGAAACGGGTTATGAAATCACATTGCTAAAACTTGATGATGCTGGCTCGATTTTAGATCATCTACTGCAGCACAAAGGATTACAGGTTGCTGATTTGGCGATTGGATTAGACAATACTTACCTACAGACTGCAATAGATAACAATGTATTATGGGAACATTTTGCAGAATTAGAGAATATCTCTGAATCTGTCTTAGAGCCTTATAATGGACCCTTAGCTGCTCCTTTTGATCATGGATATATTTGCTTAAACTATGATTCTGAAATAGTAGATGGTGAAAATTACACAGTCCCTGAAAGCCTTTGGGACTTGACCGAAGAAGAATGGAAAGGAAAGGTTGCAATTCCATCGCCAGAAACGAGTAGCCCCGGCAGAGCATTCATGACTGCTACTACCGATTATTTCTCTAATGACCAAGATAATGAAACTGAATGGACCGACTGGTGGTCTGAAATGTCTAGTAATGAAGTCATTATCACAACAGGTTGGTCCGAAGCTTATGAAACTCGATATACAGGAGGTTATGGAGAATGGACTGACGGATATGTAGGAGATGCCCACATAGTTCTCTCATATTGTCATTCACCTGGTGTTGAGGCTTGGTATAACGGCAATTGGACTAAATCAGTGGCCCTAGATATCCCCGGGTCATCATTCCATCAAGTAGAGTATGCTGCTGCAATCCAAGGCGGTAATCTAGATGCTGCATCAGCATTTATCGAATACTTACTATCCTCTGAAGTGAACTCAAAAATGCCTATTGAAAATTCGATGTATTCTGTCCTTGAAGGTTCAGATTTACCTGAAGAAAACGGATACAAGTTCCATTCAGTAGTACCTCAAGATCCTGCATCAATAAGTTCTACAGCAATTGCTGAAAATATGGAAACATGGTTGAAGCAATGGAATTCCGCTATGGTTGATGGATAAGATGAATATCAAATTCAGTAATGTTTGTGCATTTTTAGCATATACATTACTCGTAATTTTACCATTATGGTTGGCAGTTGATAGATTAGTATGGGTGGCTGGTTTTGATCCTAGCGCTTGGATTTCATCCCTTGAGAATAATTACATTAGTCAAGGCGTGATTGAATTCACATTTTACCAAGCATTCATTTCAACTATTGTGACAATGGCGATTGGATTGCCAATCGCATGGCAGTTAGGAAGATACAAATGGCCCTTACAATCTGTTGTGAAGGCCATTCTTACAGTACCATTCGTTATGCCATCCATAGTTGCTGCAATGGGTTTTTTGTACATTGTCGGAAAGGCTGGTTTGGACATCAGAGTTGATGAATCAACCTGGTTTGCCACATTAATTATAGCTCATGCATGGTTTAACATGGCACTAATAATACGATTTTGCGAACCAGTACTTTCCACACTAGACCCCAAACTGGAAGAACAAATGAGGCTGCTACCTGCTGGAAAAACAAAATACGGACGGTTTCGCAATCTTTGGCTACCCCTATTAGCACCATCAATAGCTGCAGCCGCTTGCATGACATTCGTTTTCTCATTTACATCATTTGCACTAGTCAGATGGATTACATTAGGAGATAATACTCTGGAGAGCGTTATGGCAGGAGTTGGCTCTTCTGCTGGAATAGAGGGATATATGATTTCAAGAAATGAAATTGTATTAGGATCATCGATGATTCAATTTACAATATTGCTAATTTCCCTATTTCTGATGTCATGGTTACAGCAAAAGCGACAAAACCTATTGCCTCAAGCATCTGAAGCTATTGTCAAGAAAAATAATCCAAAAGGATGGGCAATCATTGGAAGCGGTGTTTTATTTTCACTATCTCCCTTGATTGCAGTATTATTGGCATCATTTCGCATCCGTAACACTGACTCAGCAGGAACCAATTACTCATGGGACACTTCTGGTTGGGAATTTGCATTTACCAGTAGTAATTCAATTTCATCTGCTTGGGAAGCACTATTCAATTCCTTAGGATATGCTGCTATCACACTAATCATCGCTGTACCTCTCGGTTGGATTCTAGCACAGACAATAATAGATGTGGAAAAAAGTAGACCAAGATTAGCACGTATTTTGGATGTTCTTACAATGCTACCTTTTGCAATTTCCAGTGTCATGATTGGATTAGGAGTGATGTTGGGAATGATACGTATTGATGCAGAGTTTTTCTATTCATTTTGGCCAACACCTGCTCTTGCTCACATTATGATTACAACACCGTTTGTAGTCAGAATAATGCTACCTGCCTTACGATCAATTGAACCTGCATATGATGAATGTGCAAAAACACTTGGCATTACAAAATGGAGAAGATTCACAGAGATCAAACTACCATTGTTGAAAGGATCGATATTGGTTGCAACAATTTTCACTCTAGCAATGTCATTAGGAGAATTTGGTGCATCTTGGGTAGTCACAAGAAATTCAGATTGGACTACCCTTCCTGTAATGATTGACTCTTTGAGGTCGATTCCATACAAGAATTCTCTAACGGCTCCTGCTGCATGTGCAGTATCATCGGTTATGATGGGCATCACTCTAATTTTATTCACCTGGGCAGAAAAATTCCGCTCTGCAAGAGATGGAGGTATGTTTTGATGTTAATTTGTAAGGATCTAAAGAAATCATTTGATAAAGAATTATTTTCAAACTTTAATCTAGAATTGAAACCTGGAGAAATTGTAGCTATCACGGGGCCAAGTGGATGTGGTAAAACAACACTTTTGCGATGTATATGCGGTCTAGAAGATTTGGATTCAGGGAATTTATTGTTAGAGGACAGAGACATTAGTACGTTAAATGCGGAAGAACGAGGAATCGGACTGATTTTCCAAAAAGCGGTACTTTACCCTCACCTTAACGTTGAAGGTAATCTTAGATTAGGCAATAAAAAAGGAGACATAACCAATGCTTTAGTAGAAGTAGGGATGGAAGGTTTTGAAGAACGTAGAGTAGAATCGCTTTCTGGAGGAGAAGGACAAAGGGTTTCTCTGGCTAGAGCATTATTGGCTAAACCAAAGGTGTTGTTACTCGACGAACCATTTAGTTCTCTTGATGAAGAATTGTCTAAGCGACTGGTATCTGATGTAAGGTCAATTCTCAAAGAAAGAAAGTGCCCTGCAATATTGGTCACACATAACAAAAATATTGCAGAAAACTTCGCTGATTATGTTATTTCATTGTAAAGTAGCCGTTACCATCATATGGTAGTGCGCTCCTAGAAGTAATAGGGAACTTGATGGTAGGCACTCCACTAGATATTATGACCGGCATACGAGGTATGCAATTATTGGTCAAAGGATACAATGGTTATTCTAAAGGTTCCAGAATAGAAAATGACAGACTGGTTCGTGAAGAAATTGCACGAGCTGCAGCAAGAGTTCGAAGTCACATGCAAACTGTATTCGACACACAATTCAGAGAAGGTAATCTGGACCTAGCCAGACCTGCAAAGCGTTGTATAGAGGAATGTAATTACTTGATTGAAGATGTAAATAAAGCATCTTCAGGGATGGAACATGCATTCCTATCAGGTCAAAGGTCACCATCAAACAAAGACCTCAAGAAATTGATCAAGCATGATCATGAAGTAATTGAAATGGTCACAAAAGCAGTAAACTTAGCCAATAGTTCTGAACATTCAATTGCTACTGGAGAAGGTGACCCAAGACAACTCATTATGGAGACTAATCAAAAGGTTACTAGCTGCAGAGGATTCTTTGGAGTACGAATGAACATTCTTTCAGGATTGAAAACTAAGAAGTGATAATATGAGTAATTACAGATGGAGAGACAGCCCAGACACCATAGCAAGATTGGTGAATGCTGATAAAATTAAAACAATAGCCACACAACAAGTTTTGCTAAAACCTAACGAAGCTTGTGCTATGATTGTTGATGGACGTATTGGGGACATACTAACCGAAACACTGCTGAAGAATATGGCAGGAGGTTTCACTCGATGGTTAGGGGAGAAAGTTGGAGTCACTGCAAGTGATAGAAGACTTCTATTCGCAATGACTGGACCTATGGACTACTGGATACCTTTCGAAGGCCAATTAGGTAATGGAGAGGCTGTTAAAGGATATGCAAACCTGAGGATAAAAATGAATCTTGAAGATGTCCCAAAGTTGTTGAATTACTTTGCAAATAATGACCCAGTACTAACAAGAGAAGGTATGATCTCAATTATTGGTTCAGAGGTAAAAGCAAGAGTTATTGCTCCATGTCTTGCCGGTTGTTCCGACGCTTCAGAACTTAGAGATGCAATGTTCCTTGAGAAGTTTGAAATGACTGCCGAAATGGAAATGAGAAATTTGCTATCCAACCTTGGATTCACATTACTCAAAGCATTCCCAATCACCAAACCGACTGATATGGAACTAGTGCAAAAGCACAGAGCCGCAGTAGAAGCACAAACTGCGGGCAATCAAGTCAACACAGACGCACAGTTAGCTCATTATGCTCAAACTGAGACGCTCACACTTGCCAGAATAGAACTAGAAAACAATGTCGCAAGAGCAAAAGCGAAAGGGCAAGTAACAGTTGAATTAGAACGTGAATTGAAAGGTTTGAGAGCTCAAGAAGCAAAGTGGGATGCTGAACTAAATTATGAGCGAGGAAAGATGGAACTTCGTGTCGATGAAGCTGATGCTAAATCGAAAAGAGCAATGGACATGTTCGCACAAGTTCAAGAAAACAAGAGAAAGCGAATGGAATTACAATCCAATCTAAACTCTGAAAGGCAAGCACAATCTGATGATTTGCAAGCGCAAATGATGAAGTTAGCTGCAGAAAATAATGCATTAGACACAAATGTAATGCAAGAATTTTTGCGACAGCAAACCGCACAAAAATCTGTAGATGGAACCGGTGTTGTTCAATCATCTCCTCCTCAATCACCACCTTCACAACCCCCATCAAATATGTGTGAATGTGGAACTACTCTTCAACCAGGATGGAAAGTATGCCCTTCCTGTGGGCGTCCGATTGTCTGAAAAGAGAGAAGTGTTCGCAGGGCCATGTTCATGCGTCCGTGGAAGTTCTGGCTTCCGCATTGGCGTGAAAGGAAAAATATGCGTATTTTTTGGTATACGATTGTAGTATTAATCGCAGCAATGGCATTACCTTACTCCATCATTAACCAAATCATGGGTTATTTTGACAGATCGGTAATGAATCCAATTCTACCAATAGATTCGTGGGTTCCATTCGTTGCTTGGACATTTATCGTTTACTTGACATTGTACCTGTACTACCCTGCAGCAGCATGGTTTGGAAGGAATAGTGATGAAAGAATTAGAGAAATGTTCGCATTTTATCAGGCACTATTTGTGATGACTTGGGCTGTAAACTTGATATTCATTCTGTTCCCTACCGAAGTTTACATCAGAGATCAAATTCCTGAGAGTGTTAGATCTGGAGAAGGTTTCTGGGGATTCTGGTATGGAGATTTAATGCATAATACCGACATGCCGTACAACGCTTGGCCGAGTTTACATGTTGTTCAATCACTGATGATTGTGATGTTGCTTAGGCATTGGAAAATTGTTTATGGCTGGAAGGAAGTTTTCACCTGGGTAGCATGGGTAGCACTTTGCATTTCAGTAATGACTACTAAGCAGCACTTTTTCTTTGATTTGTTTACTGGAATGATTACCGGTATATGCTGTTGGTATTGGATGTGTATCCCTGCAATGAAAGCGGCAAATAATGATGAGTGGAAAGAAGCGTTCCCAAGTGATTAATCTCCATCATAAATTATTGAAATCCTTTGATTGACATTGATATTGTCATCACTGTCACCATTATCAATTATCAATTCGTGAACCAAGTAAGTATTGAAATGAATTGTATTCCATGTTGCTTGTTCTCCGTTCTCAATAAGTTCTGAATTTCTTTGACACGTGTCGTCATTCTCATCGACGACATTCCATGTAATCTCTAAAGTTTGGTCTCCTGCCAAATCCTGTATTTGTTCAGGGTTTTCAACTGTAGATTCAATTTCAATCATTATTGGATGCTCTCCACCATTAGTTGGAGTGGGATCAAAAATCAATTCCTTTGGATTATTTGTATTCGATTCAACCCAATTTATTTGTAATTCAATAACAACCTTGAGAGATAAATTCTCTTGGTTAGACCCATCATCTATGGCATAGAGAGTTAACTCATAGATTCCATGTTCAGTAAATTCTACACTAATAATCGAGGTATCTTTTGCATTTACTTCAATTGGCATACGACTGTCATTTGTATCTACTCCAAATATTGTTAACTCATTTTCTGAAGTTGTTTCTGAAAAATCAAAGTCGATAGTTACAAAATCAGATGATGCAAGTTCACCATCTGAGTATGATTCGATTATGTTTCCCTTCAGTGAGTCATAACTAACCTCTAGATTGAAACCTTGGACTTCATTATCTTCCGATAGACAACCTATGAGGCTCAAAGGTAAGAGAAAAATCAAAACCAAACTAGCCTTGATTTGACTCATGATTGTCCCAATCGTTGCTGATATAAAATTACAACTAACTATTTGCATCTACAATATTTCTGACTGCAAAATTAAGATTATGACATCATACTGGCAATTAGTTCCGGTTGAGTTAGATAGAATGTCAGAGCAACACCTGCCATCATCATCATCCACGCTCCAACAGCCTTGATTAAGCCAGTTGATCTCCTTAGGATTGTTATGAATTGTTGTTGGCCGAGTCCAACAACTGTTGTAACTGCAATCATCAAAAGGCTGACAGATAGCATTAATCCTGCCAGGCCAGTCCATGTCGCAGTACCTCCTATAACAGCAAGATAAGCAATGAATGGAATTACTGCTGCTGCAGTGCAATCGATTGAAGCTGCAGAATACCCAATGCCCCAAAGATACATGTTCCTCTTAGGAGTAAATCTTTCATCCATCTCAGTAGTAGAATATTTGTCAACTAATTTTTGTACGAATCCTAACAAGTGTGCTGTACCACCTGTCAGCATGAATGCTCCAAGAACAATCAAAAGAATGGCAACAATGAGTGCAAAATAGTGGAGGAAACCTGACAGATTGATTATACTTCCAAGACCAAGAACTATCACTCCAATAATAGCAAAGAATGTCAATTGCCCAAATGCGGCAAGGCCACCTAAAATCCAATGCGCTGGCATTCGGCTCTCTAATTTGCCCGCTTCAATTAATTCATCTTCTCTTTGCCCCAATCCGACATAATATGAGATGTAACCTGGTAAAATTGGGAATGCACATGGAGAGAAGTAAACCAGAACTCCAAGCAACAATCCCATTGCAAAAATTGCTCCTGCCGATCTATCGACTTCAGCTAAAGAAAACCTCATGTCTTCTGCATCACCATCGGCAGCAGCAAGAACTGCAGAATCAAAATCATCCCAACCACCAGTAGGAGTCCCAGAGGTTTCTTTCGACACAATATATCCTTCATGGTCAATAACCAGAACCACTGGTATTGCCAACAATTGATATTCCTCTTTCATATCACCTCTAGAATATTCAACTAGATCCCAGCTAACATTCCCTTCCAGTGTCGTATCGATTGTGAAGTTCAGAGAAGAATTTTCTTCAAACGAAATTTCAATTCCATCCACATTATTTGTTAAACCATCATTGTCGTGAGAATTTTTATTTTCACCAATATCAATGCACGATACTTCTTTTCCAGAATTATTTACCCATGCTTCTAAACAATATACTCCATCATTAAGATCGAGTGAGGAATTATAATTCCCAGAATGTATTACATCTGACTTTAGAACAGAATCTTCGGCTCCAGTGGCTACAACCCAAGGCATATGTGAATCTGATTCAGTATCACCAAATGTGTCATTTAGCATGCCAAGGGTTTCGCCGTTATCTAAATACCAAACTCCGATTGAAATAACCATTATTTCATGTTCACCATCATGCTTATCCCAATTTTTTTTCTCTAA
>MDTG01317368.1_pt1 | contig 10780 bp, 9 predicted proteins | sample 811421 | NCBI WGS metagenome assembly MDTG01 (sample SAMN05326645, study PRJNA326480) | marine metagenome | isolation source: seawater | place: Pacific Ocean: South East | collected 2011
GACTTGAAAGTTTATTCAAAATATCTAATTTGTCTGATAGAAATACATTATAAAAAACATTAATAATTACTATGATAGAAAATGTTATTGCTATTAACTTAATAAAAAATACTTTTAAATTGTTTTCAGATTTCATTTTAATTACTTTATATCATTATAAATTGTAAAATATTTATGGTAAACAATTTGACTATAGATATAATAATTCCTAACTTTAATAAAGCTAAATATCTTAGCCAATGTTTAAATTCTATTATTTCTCAAACTTACAAAAATTGGAAAATTTATTTAATAGATGACAATTCAAATGACAACTCAAAAGAAATACTATCGAAATATCAAAATATTGAAAATATAAAAATATTTAATTTAGAAGAAAATAAAGGTCCAGCATACTGTAGAAATCTTGGAATACAAAAATCAAATTCAGAGTTCATAGCCTTTTTGGACTCCGATGATTATTGGCCTGAAGACAAACTAGAAAAACAAATTAAAAACATGTTAAGTAATAATTTAAACTTTACCTATACTGACTACTGTTTTTTTTTTGACAATAATTTTAAAGAAAAAAAAATGACAAATTTACCTTCTCAGTATAATTATGATACATTCCTTAAACATTCTTCAATGAGCACTTCTTCAATGATTATAAAACGGGAAATTTTAAATAGTATACTTTTTGAAAAAGTAAATCATGAAGACTACTTGTTTAAATGCAATCTTCTTAAAAAAGGTGAAGTCGCTTACAAAATTAAAGAGACTTATGTTTTTTATAGAATCAATAAAAATAATAGGTCTTCTAATAAAATTAAAAACATAATAAATTTATGGCGAATTAATAAAGAAAAAAATAACTTAAAGTTTTTAACTAATTTGAAGTCTATACTTTTTATAGCACTTAATTCTTTAAAAAAATATGGATGGAAATAAAATGTTTTTTTTAAAATCAATTTTAAATAAAAATATTTTAATATATCTAATTTTCTTTTTATTTTCATATTTTTGGTCACTAAAAATATTTTATGAGTTCGGTACCGATTATGGCCAATACTTAGCGGGTTCAATATTTATTGATAAAGATTATAAACTTTATTCAGATCATTTCGATAATAAGGGACCAGCTTATTATCTTTTTTTAAAAATAATTTATTCAATTTTTAATTTAGAATATACAAATATTAACTACGGGCTAATGACATCGTTAATATTTTATTTTTTTCCGGCTATTTTTTTTATAAACAAATATTTTAAGCAAGATCAAAATTTCATTAAATTATTCTTTTATTGTATTTTAATTACAACGGTATTTGGACAAAATACTAACGCTTCAATCTTTTTCTTTTTTAATGGTTTGATACTCTTAAGTTTTATTAATCTGTATTTGTTTTTGAAAAATAATTCTTTTTTACATTTTACATTAGGAATAATATTTTTCTACTTAGCTTTAAATACTATAATACTAACGATCTTTTTCTTTCCTGTCTTGATTTCTGTGTTATTTTTTTCTTTAAAAAAAAAACAAAATAAGAATAAGAAAATAATTTTACTTTTTTCTTTTTTCTTCATTCCTCTAGTAATTTTTCAATTATTTAAGGTTTTCTTTGGTATTTCTTTTTTCAATTTTTTTGAAAATAATGTTATGTTTAATTTTTTTTATGCTGTTATATTTCATAACCAATTTACTAGTTTTGTAATTAATATAAACAGAGAATTTCATTTTATTTATTTGCTATCAACTACCTTAATTTTTCTCTTATTTGGGATTATCTATAAACATTTTACAAAAGATTTTTTCAAAAAATTTAAAGTTTTCAATTTTAGTAAAAATACATCAGAAACAAATCAAATAAATGTATTTGCACTATTAATTTTTCTAGGTGGTTTATTATGTGAAATTTTTCTAAATTCCGATAAATCTTATTATGTGTTAATTTTTTCAAATTGTATAATATTTTCGTCTTTAATTTTGATTGAAAAGAATTTTTTTTTAAAGATTTATAAGTTTTTATTTCCAATATTACTTTATTCTTTCATTTTAGTAGTTGGACCAATTTTTTCTAAATTACTATTTAATTATGAATGTATGAAGAATTTATATTGTGATAACAACTCCAATTTTAAATTTTATGAAACCGTTTCAGTAGATTTAGTCGATAAAAAAAATGATAAGATTGTAATAATCGGAAATAGCCAAGGATGGCCTTATATCTTTAATAACAAAAAACCTGGAGGAAGTATAATAAATTCTTTTTTATATAGAAATGACTTTTTCTATGAAAATGATGCATTTGTGAAATTACATGAAAAAATTAAATCTAAAAAATTTAAATATATAATCATAGATAATTATATTATGGACCAAAAGAATAAGAATAGTTATTTGTTAGAAATTCTAAGTTCTAATCAAAAAATATTGAGATATAAATTTCATTCGAAAATTATCTTTTAAAAAATATTAATGCTATTTCTGCAGAACTCTCCAAATATAAAGTCACACAATTATATTCTGCTATATAAATCATGTCTCTAATTCTTTCATTGGTAACTAATACTTTTTCATCTAAAATATTTTCATAATTTTTATCAAAACTTAAAAAATGTACTGATCTATCGCCTTCCTCAATGTAGTCTCCCAATGCAGCTAATAAAATTAAATTATTACCATTTTTGAAAAAATTTTTAACACTTACTACTTCACTTACGCCTAAAGCTGGAGTCCAATGTCTACTAGGTTCTACAAAACCATAATCTTTATGTGATTTATGTAAAGGAGCTTTTTTATATAATTCAGATCTATCTTCACCTCCTTCATACCCGGCGACGTGTTCACCATAAGATGAAATTGGCCATCCGTAGTTTAGATCAACTTCACTAGAAAGATTAACAACATTTAACTCATCCCCTCCACGAGGGCCATGCTCAGATTCTATTAAAAAGTTTCCATCTTTAGTCAAACCCTGAGGGTTTCTATGACCATAAGAAATAACTCTATGTTTGTTATTATTTTTATTTATAGCTAATATTTTGCCGAATACACTTTCTTTATCTTGAGCAAGATCTTCTTCACCCCATGTCCCAACAGTGAACAAAATTTCATCAGAGTTAAAATTAATGATTCTACCTCCTTGAGCCCATTTGCCGTTAACCCCAAAGTCATTTTTTCCAGATACACAATTTTTGGGACTAAAAAATTCTTTAAAATTTATTTTTTCTAGACTTAAATTCCCCTTAAGGATTGAAGTATTATAGCAATCCTCACTAATTTTTTTTGAATAAGAAATAAAAATATTTTGGTCGATTATCTTTAAGTCTTTTACACCAATATAGGAGTTTTCAAAAAATTTATTGTCTGTAATTATACTCTTTAAATTAGTGGGAATTATTTTCAATTTCAAATTGTCACTTATTTTAAAGTTTTCAAAATTAGAAAAACTTAAAATACCATCACCAGAAATTAAAAAGATTTTATTATCGCTAAAATCAAAATATGAAGTTGAAAGAGGATTTTTAGTAGGATTTTTCCCTACAAGAAGATCGTTAGTCCCAAATTTTAAATATCTCATCTCACCTATTCCTCTAATATTGACTAATTCATCATGGGTTTTTTTAAAATTAATTTCTCCAACAGTAGATATTAGTTCAGAAATTTTTATATTTCTTGCTCCAATCATTTCATTTTGTTTATTTATCTTTATTTTTAGTTCTTCATTTAAATTCTCTAATAAAACATACTCATATTTTGAACTAAATATTTTGGATTTAATAAAATCCTTCAAATTTTGAGGCAATAAATTTTTCGTAACTTCTTTATAAAAAGTTGGTTTTCCCATATTTCTTTCAATTTCAAAATATATTCCAACTAAAAAAATGAGCAAAACAGTTATTATTATTTTTGATTTTTTATTAAATTTCATAATTAAAATTGATTAAATGTATATAAAATAGACATCATTTTCTATATTATATAAATACCTTGAAGATGAAAAACAATAAAAATAACTGCGCCTTTTTGGATAGAGATGGAGTAATAAACTTTGATAGAGGATACATTAAAAGTTTCTCTAAAATAAAGTTTAGAAAAGGTGTTATCGATGGCTTGAGACTTCTTACCAAAGAAAAATATCTCATTTTTATAATTACTAACCAAGCAGGAATTGCGAAGGGATATATTAAATATAAAGAATTAATTAGACTTAACAGCGATTTACTTATCTTTTTGAAAAAAAGGGGGATAAAGATTACAAAAATAAAATTCTGTCCTCATCATGAAAAAGGTATAATTAAAAGATTTTCTAAAAAATGTAATTGTAGAAAACCAGGTAATCTAATGATTAGAGAAGTTTTTAAAAAATGGAAAGTTAATAAAAGAAGAAGTTTTATGATTGGGGATCGATCTAAAGATCGACTTGCAGCTAAAAAAAGTAATTTATATTTTCAGTATGCTAAACCTAATTTTAAACACCAAATACTTAATTTAATAAGCAGAAAGTAAATGAAAAAGATTTACGAAAAAATCAGATGTCCAATATGTAATGAAAAAAATTTTAATGTGTTAAAAAAGAGTCAAAATTCCAATTTGAGTCTTAAAGAAATTAAAAAATACTATTTATCCTCAAGTGATAATGTAATGATAGATCAATTATCAAAATGCATAAAATGTGACTTTGTTTATTTAAATCCTAGAATAAACTCTAAAATTATTTTACAATCATATAAGAATAATCCCGATAAAGAATTTGTAAAACATAATAGATTTAGACTTAAGTCTTTTAAATTGAATTTTTTAAGAATTAAAAAAAATTTAAAAATTAAAAAAAATAGTAATTACAAAATTCTAGATGTTGGCACCGGAGGAGGAACCTTTTTACAGGTAGCTGAAAATATGGGTTTCAAAGCAATAGGAATAGAGCCTAATAAATGGTTAGTTAAGTACATTAAAAACAAATCAAAATTAAATATACGTGCCGGAACACTAAAGGATATAAAAAACAAAGGTTATAATTTGATATGTTTTTGGGATGTGTTTGAGCACGTAACCAATGTTAACAAAACTTTAAAACATTGCAAAAAAATTCTTAACAAAGATGGTCAAATATTAATTAATATTCCTGATTATGACAGCTTAGCAAGAAAAATTTTAGGTTTTAAATGGCCATTTTTTTTAAATGTTCATTTGTACTATTTTAATAAAAAGACACTTTCAAAACTACTCAAAAAACATGGCTTTAAATTTGAAAAAAGTATAATTCATTTTCAAGCTCTTCCAATAAAGTATATTTTAAGAAGAGCTGGTGTGTATTTTAGTTTTTTTAATATATTAAATAGTTTTATTCCAGAGTCATTAAATTTTGGCATTTGGTATAATGTAGGGCAAAGATTATTTATATTTAAGAAATGAAAAAATTTAATTGGACCGCAATTATTCCTGCCGCAGGTAAAAGCACAAGATTTAAATCAAAGATCAGTAAAATATTTTTTATTTATAAAAAAAAGAGTATTTTAGAAAATATTTTAGATAAAGTTCTATATTTTACAAGCAATGTAGTGATTGTAGTAAACGAAAATGACAAAAAGAAATGCAATCTAATTTTAAGGAAATATAAAAACAGAAATATTAAAATAGTTATTCAAAAAAAAATTAACGGCATGGGCACTGCTATTCAATTGGCCTTAAAAAAAACTAAAACAAAAAATTTTTTCTCACTTTGGGGAGATCAATTAGGACTCAGTACAAAAACAATGAGAACTACTATTGATTTTTTTGAAAAAAACGAATTTTCTATAATCTTTCCAGCGGTATATAAAAAAAAACCTTATACGAATGTTGATTTAAAAGATGGTGGTTTTTTAAAAAATATAAAACAGTCAAGAGAGAATAAAATTTTAAAAAGAAAAGGATATTCAGATTGTGGTTTTTTCTGTTGTAAAACAAAAAGTGTTAAAAGTAGTTTAAATCAATTAATTCGCTCAAAGTCAATTATTACCAAAAAAACTAAAGAATACGATTTTTTACTTTTTTTAAATATTTTTGCAAAAAAAAATAAGATTAAAGTTTTAAAATCATCTATAATTAAAGATAGTATTGGAGTGAATTCTAAACAAGATTTTAATCTTTTGTGAAAAAAAAATTAACTATAGTCATACCAGCTTTTAATGAAGCTAAATATATACCAAATCTATTAAAAAAAATTTCTGAGGTCAATTTATCTAAATACGATATTTCTAAAGAAATTGTTTTAATTGATGATGGGTCAACGGATGATACAAAAAGAATAGTAAAAAAATTTAAAAAAATTAAATATGTAAAACAGACTAATCAAGGCAAAGGTAGGGCCGTTCAAAGAGGAATTAAAAAAGCAAAAGGATCAATAGTTTTAGTTCAAGATGCGGACTTAGAATACGATCCAAGCGATTATTCAAAATTAATAAAACCTTTCTTAAATAAAAAAAAAATAGCAGTTTATGGGTCAAGATATATGAATAAAAATATTTTTTCATATGAATTTAACAAAAAAAATAAACAAAGTTACCTTGCATTTATTTTTAATTATTTTCTCTCATTTTATTTCTATATTTTATTTGGGAAATATTATTCAGACTTATTAACTGGATACAAAGTGTATGAAAAAAGTTTTTTTAGTAAAATTAATGTTGAAACAACTGGATTCGAAACAGATCATGAAATAACAGTGAAATTAATTAAAAAAGGATATAATATAATAGAAGTACCAGTTAAATATAATTCGAGATCAAAAAAAGAAGGAAAAAAAATTAATATATTCGATGCATTTAAAGCCTTAGCACTAATCACTAGAATGAGATTTACATTTTGATAAACAAATATGAAATTTTTGATTATTAACCCGCAGCTTCTATTTAATTCTAAAGACAAATTTACTACTGGAATAATTTACTTGCCTATTGCTTTAGCAAGCATCTCTTCTAATCTAAAAAAATATAGTGTTAATCATAGAATTATTGACCTATTTGGAAATAATCCAAAAAAAATAAGTAAATTAAATAATTTTTTTGTTTTAGGTGAGAATATCGAAAAGTATTCAGATGAAATTAAATCTAGTAATGGAATTTTTGTTTATGCCAACCAAGTAATAAATCATTTGTCTATTATAAATATTGTAAAAAAAATAAGATTAATTAATAGTTCAATTAAAATTTTTACTTTTGAAAACACACAAGCTGTAACAGCTTACTCTTTAAAAGATATTTATAAAAAATTTATTTATACTGAAAATGATTTTGTTTTAATAGGAGAACCAGAAGAAAAAATAAATTTAATTTGTAAAAATTTAAACAACTACAACGAGTTAAAAAAAATTAACGGCTTGATTTGTAACTCTTTTCAAAATGAAAAAAGAGATTTGATTCAAGATTTAGATTCTCTTCCTATACCGGATTGGGAGCAAATACCTTTAAAAAACTATTGGAATTTAAAGTATGCTCATGGTCCATTTACTTCAAGGAAATATATCTCAATATTAACTTCAAGAGGTTGTCCATATCCTTGTAAATTCTGCGTTGTACCCGAAACAAACAATCGAAGATGGAGACATAAATCAACTAAAAAAGTTGTAGATGAAATTGAATATTATTTAAAAAAATACGATGTTAAAGAATTTCATTTTGAAGATTTAAATCCAACTGTTAATGAGACAAGAACAATAGAATTATGTAATGAAATTATTAAAAGAAATTTGAACATTACCTGGAAAATAGTTGCCGGCACAAAAGTAGAAAGTATTAAAAAAACTTCAACAGTTGAATTAATGGCTAAAGCTGGGTGCAAGTATATTTCAATATCCCCTGAAAGTGGTTCAATGAAAATTATGAAAAAAATTGGCAAGCCGTTTGATATTAACCACGCTTATAAAATTGTTAAAAGTATGAATAAAAATAAAATTTTTTCACAAGCATGTTTTGTATTAGGCTATCCAGGTGAAGATAAAGATGATTTAAAATTTACAAAAGATATGATTTTGAATTTGACAAAAAATGGAATTGATGAAATAGCTATATTTATTATAACCCCAATACCTGGATCAGAGATATTTGATGTACTAGAAGGTTATAATAATTTTTCTGAATTAAATTTCTCTCCTGATTGGAGACAAGATTACCGATACTTATTTAAAAAGAGGTTGGAGTTTTATTCATTATTTTTACTTTTTAAATTTTTTTATTATCCATTAAAAATTTTTAAACAAATATTTAATTTTCTTACATGCAGATTTCAAACAAAAATGGAAATGGTACCTTATAAATATTTAAAACTTAGTTTGTTAACTTTAAAATCATGAAAAAAATAAATTTTGTTATTTTTACTGGAGGCTCTGGAAACCTTGAATTAGCTAGAAATCTTTATAAATTAAATAAAAGAACAAAAAATATTTCAGTAAACTTTATTATTAATGGTTATGATGATGGAAAATCAACAGGTTTTTTAAGAAAACTTATTCCTGGCATGTTAGGCCCTTCAGATTTTAGAAAAAATTGCAGTAATTTATTAGAAGCAAACAATCAAAGCGAAAAAATTTTAAAAAAAATTATTGAATTTAGAATAAAAAATTTTGGTATTTACAATAAACTTATTAAAAAATTAGAAAAAAAAGATAAATACCCATTTAATTTTATAGATCATCTACCATGGAATAAGTATTTAAACTTTATAGAATTAATGAAGATTTTTAATGGATATTTAAAAAAACAAAAATTCAATAGAAAAGAATTTTTAGATATTTCATTGGGAAATATTATATTTACAGCCATTTTTTTAAAAAAAAAAAATTTTAACTTAACCATTAAATGTTTTTTAAAATTTTTTGAAATAGACCACAACTTACATAATGTTACAGACGGAAAGAATCTATTTTTATGTGCGTTAGCTACTAATGGAAGTTTTTTAAAAGATGAAGTTTCAATCATTGAAAATAAAAAAAAAGAAAAAATAAAAGAAATCTTTTTGATAAAAGAAAAATTATCTAAAAATCAAATTCAATATTTAAATAAATTTAAAACCCTCAAACAAAAAATTCAACATCTTAACAAGATAAAGCATACTCCTAATCTTAATGTAGATTTAAAACAAGTTTTAAAAAAAGCTGATGTAATTATCTACGGACCGGGAACACAAAATTCGTCACTTCTTCCATCTTACTTAACTAAAAATCTCAATAAGTATTTAGTCAAATCGAAGGCTAAGAAAATTTTTATCTCTAATATTATAAAAGATAAAGACATTGTCCATGAAACGACGAGTTCGATTATAGAAAGTTTTTTTTATTATATGAATAAGGGAAAAAAAATTATCAATAAAAATAAATTAATTGACTATTTTTTCCTACACAAAAGAGACTTAAACGATATTAATAACATTAATGAAAAAGCTTACTTAAATGATGATTTAAAAATTAAAGAGAGAATATTTAAATTTGATTGGGAGAAATCTAGTGGGGTTCACTTTTCTAATTTAATTGTTAGTCAAATCTTTAAAATAATGAAAATGCAAAGTTTTTTTGAAAAAAATAGATTCTATCAATCAGTAAGTATCATAATGCCATGCCTTAATGAAAAAAAAAGATTACCTAAAGTACTAAATCAAATTTCTAATTTTAAACTGGATAACCTCAACCTTTCGACAGAACTAATTTTTGTAGACGGAGGATCTTCAGATGGAAGTTTAAAAGTAGCAAAAAAATTTAAAAACTTAAAAATTTATGCTTTAAAAAATAAAAAAAGAGGTGAATGTATTGATTTTGGAATAAAGAATTCAAAAGGAGATATAATTGTAATATTTCCAACAGATGGAGAATATTCAGTCTCAGATATACCTCAACTAATTGACAATATTTATTTAAAAAAAAGTGATGTTGTTTTTGGAAGTAGACTAATAAAAAATTTAGATCCATCAAAAATGATCAAAAAAGTTTATGGAAATAATCTTTTTCTTTATTACATAAGTAAATTTGGAGGTATAGGAATTAGCGCGATAACTTTAATACTTTATAATAGATTTCTAGCAGACCCACTTACGACTTTTAAATGTTTTAACTCAAGAGTAGTTAAAAATCTTAATATTAAAGCCAAAGGGGTAAATTATGATCTAGAGCAATTTTTAAAGCTTTATGAGAATAGAGTGTATGTGGATGAGCAACCAGTGAATTACAAAGCAAGATCGTATAAAGACGGAAAAAAAACAAATTTCCTAGATGGACTAAGCTGCATATTTACTTTATTAAAATATAAGTTTTTTAGATTGAGATAGCTATTTATATTTATAACTATCAGGAATTTTTCCAGCCTTAACAGGTTTAAGCCATTTTTCTTTTTTATAATTTAATTCATTTTGATCCATTCCTTTTTGGTTTATGACCTCATTCTTTTCTGAAATTTCATATTTTATATTAAATGGATTTAAATCGTTACCCTCGTTGATCATTGGATGAACATATTTATCCATTTCTGTAATATTTTTTTCTTTTTTCATAAAGTGCTTCTTATATTCTGCAAAAGAAATATTATTGCCCATTTTTTTTATGGTTTTTCTTCTATCATCAATTTTTAAAGCATGTTTAAACATATTAAAAATACCTTTTGGTGAAAATGCTATAGAATTTAATTGAGCACACTCCCAAGTACAAAAACATTTTTCCTTTTTAATTCTGCTTTGAATTTTTTTTATTTTTTGCTCTTTCCACATTAATTTCACATCCATGTTGTAGTTTCTAATATTGCCATATCCAAATTTACTAGGAAGAATTTCACA
>MDTG01337888.1_pt1 | contig 10780 bp, 9 predicted proteins | sample 811421 | NCBI WGS metagenome assembly MDTG01 (sample SAMN05326645, study PRJNA326480) | marine metagenome | isolation source: seawater | place: Pacific Ocean: South East | collected 2011
ACATCTTGTCATCATAAACCCACAGTAATTAGGTTTAATGATGACGATAAATCAAAAAAACTTCTCCAAAAATTCTTCAAAAATAAACGTAAGAAATAGCTAAATTTGATTTTGTCAAGCTTGTACATTGCCTATTTTAGGGTTATTGTGAGCACTGCTTAAGAGGTGGGTACATTTTATTACAGAAATAACCTTGACAAATTATGAGTGAATTCCTTAAAACTTTTGATAAATTAAATGATGCACAACTTAGATCCAGTGTAAAGCTACTGGGTAAGTTATTAGGCAATATAATAAAGACTCATGCAGGAACTGAAGTTTTTGTCGCTGTAGAAAAATTAAGAAAAGGATTCATAAACCTAAGAAAGAATAACAGCCCAACTAAACATGACCAATTAATAAGATATATAGAAAGATTAGATCGTAAAACGTTGAAAAATGTAATTAGGTCATTTTCAAAATATTTTGCTCTCGTAAACTGTGCAGAAGAGGCTTATCAACATATTAATAGAACTGACAGACTTAAGTCCGGGTTTGATTCATGGGAAGGATCATTCGATCAAACTCTTCGTGATTGTAAATCATCAGACATTGATGATGAAAAGCTTCAGGAATTGATCAACTCGCTTCATTATGTTCCAGTCTTTACCGCACACCCAACAGAAGCAAGAAGAAGGAGTAAGCTCGAGGCAATGAGAAGAATTTTTAATACAATACTTGAGTTACAAGTTTATAAAGGTCAATCAATAAAGCGTGAGGAATTAATCGAAGAGTTGCAAGCAGAAATTTTAATACTTTGGAGAACAGATGAAGTGAGATTGAAAAAACCGACTGTTATTGATGAAGTCGAGAATGGTTTATATTATTTCAGAACTTCATTGTTCAAAGCAATACCTGAAGTGTATAGAGATCTTGAAAAAGCAATCAAGAGGGTTTATCACACAGATAAAATAAAAGTTCCAAGTTTTATAAGGTTTGGCTCCTGGATAGGAGGTGATAGAGATGGTAACCCATTTGTTACCCCTGACATAACTAGGGAAGCAGTCTATATGCATGCCGAAACAGCACTGCATGAATATATGAGAAGAGCACAAAAACTATCAACATTATTAACACATTCTTCCGAGCTAACTAATCTATCAAAAGAATTTACTGAATCATGTTTATCAGATGAAAAATATCTAGCTTCTGCATTTAAAGATACTACACAAGACTTCTCAAAAGAACCTTATCGAAGAAAATTTAAAATTATTAGATATAGACTTGATCAGCGACTAAAAAACATTTTTAAGCTAAAAACAAACCAGGAGCCAAACGCTGAGCATGCTTATGAATCAGAGAGTGAACTATTGAAAGATTTATATTTGATTAAAAATTCTTTGTTATCTGACAACGATGATATTTTAAGTGATCATGGATTAAATGATTTTATTAGGCTTGTTGAAACATTTGGTTTTTACCTAGTCAACTTAGATATTCGTGAAGAGTCAACAAATCACTCCAATGCAATATCAGATATACTTAAAGTATCTCAAAGTGTTGATTATTCTGCGCTCGATGAGAAATTAAAAATTTCAATCTTAGAAAAATTTATCCAATCCGAAGTTTCAAAAGATGATATCTATGAAAAACTTTCCAATGAATCAAAAAAAGTTTTAGACGTATTTAGTGTTATGAGTAAACTCAGAGAGGAGATAAGTGTCAATGCTTTTGGAAACTATGTAATTTCTATGACTCACCATGCCAGTCATGTTTTTGAAGTTCTGGCACTAGCAAAATTATGTGGTCTAGTATACAAGGAAAACGATAAGCTTGTATCATCTGTTCAGGTCACTCCTCTATTTGAAACTATTGACGATTTAACTAGGATTGAGGAAATTCTTGAGGATTTATTTAGCAATAAAACTTATATGAGTCTAATTAGCGATTATAAAAAAACAAAATTACAAGAAGTTATGTTGGGGTATTCTGACTCTTGTAAGGATGGAGGGATACTATCTTCTTCATGGAGTTTATATAAAGCACAGCAACAAGTATTAGAAATCTCAAGAAAATACAAAATAGAGTGCCAACTATTCCATGGAAGAGGAGGAACTGTTGGTAGAGGTGGTGGGCCTACACATAATGCAATTCTTGCACAGCCTAATGAGACTGTTAGGGGTATGATTAAAATAACAGAGCAAGGTGAGGTTTTGTCTTATAAATACACTGTTCCTCAATCTGCGTCTTATGAACTTGAGCTTGCAACAAGTGGGCTAATTAAAGCAAGTAAGCATCTTGTAATTGATGACATTGTATGCAGAAATAATTTCGAGGTCCTTATGTCGGAAATGTCAAAAAGTGGTGAAAAAAAATATAGAGACCTGACTGATGATAAGCCTGGTATAATGGATTATTTTTATGAGGCAACACCGGTCCAAGAACTAGCTGAGTTGAACATAGGGTCGAGACCATCTCACAGGAAAAAAACTCAACGATCAAAATATTCTATAAGGGCTATTCCATGGGTCTTCGGCTGGTCATTATCTCGGCATACCCTTCCAGCATGGTATGGGCTTGGTGCAGCGTTAAGCAATATAGTTTCCCAAGATCCAAGCAATATGTCTAAGCTTAAGTCTATGTATTCAGACTGGCCATTTTTTAGAGTTTTACTAGATAACATCCAAATGGCATTGGCCAAATCAGATCTTGGTATAGCCAGAGACTACTCTTTGCTTGTGGAGAATAAAGAGGCTGCCGTTGAAATAATTGATGATATAGAAAAAGAATTTAAATCTACGGTGTCTTCTGTTTTAGAAGTAGTTGAATCTAATAACTTACTATCGGAAAATACAAAACTTTCCTTGTCATTAAGTAGACGACAACCCTATTTAGATCCACTGAACTATATCCAGGTGATGCTACTTAAAGCTCACAGAAAAGTGGATGGAGAGGACACCGTTAATTTTGATCCATTGCTCAGAACAATTCATGCTATTGCGATAGGTATGAGGAATACTGGCTAGTCATGTCTAAAATCCTAATAATCTTAGGAGTAATATTAATTTTTTTGGGCATATTGTATCCATACCTTAATAACCTTGGTTTTGGACGTCTTCCGGGCGATATAATTTTAAAAAAAAATAACTTTAATATCTATTTTCCAGTTACAAGTGCAATAATAGTTAGTATCGTTATAAGTATAATTTTAAAATTTTTAAAATGAATGAGGAGAATAATCAACTTACGGATATGCACAGTGAGTGTGGCTCGTCCGAGCCGTATGCACTTCAGGTGACTGATAATAGTATGGAGCCGGAATTTCCGAAAGATTGTATTGTAATTGTAGATCCATCTGGAACTTGTCATGATGGTCAATACATATTTATAGAATATGACGGCGTCAGATGGTTTAGAAGGTTTAGCATCGTTGACGGACAAAAATATTTGTTAGCACTAAATAGCGATTATCCTGAAATAAAACTTGATGATTCATATGATGTTATTGGTATAATTGTCCAGAAAAATGTCAATAGGGAAATAACTCACTATACTTAAATTAAATTTATGAAGAAAGTTACTATATATAGCACAAGAATATGCCCTTACTGTGTGAGAGCGAAAAACTATTTTAGTAAAAAGAACATTGAATACACAGAAATAATGATTGATAAGGATATTGCTTCAATGAGAGAAATGATGGAAAAAACTGGAAGAAAATCCGTACCACAAATTTTCATAGGTGATTATCATGTAGGAGGATTCGATGATCTTATTGAACATGACATGGACGGTAAAATAGAGGCATTATTGAATTAATATGGATCTCAGGGAAAATAGAGCTATGGAACTTGAAAGCGGCATTGCTGCTTTCGAAACAAAAAACTTTGCTCATGCAACTAAATTACTATCGCCAATAGCTGAGGAAGGAAATCCAGATGCAATGTATCGTATGGCGATAATGTTACAAAATGGGCTAGGGTGTTTGGCAAATGAGGAGAAAGCTTTTGCATATATGAAAGGCGCTGCTGAGAGTGGACTGCCACTTGCGATGCATGCTCTAGGTTTTATGTATTTTGAAGGCGAATGTACAGAAAAAAATGCTGAATTGTGCATAGAGTGGTTTGAACGTGCTGCATCTAGTGGAATGATGGGATCTGCCACTACACTTGGGATGATTTACGAAGAGGGTAAGATAGTTGAGAAAGATATTGCTAAAGCTGAGGAATGGTATAAGAAAGCTGGCATATCTAAATAAGTCTAATGAAATACTTCCCATTTTTTCTGCAACTCGATAAATTACCATGTCTAGTAGTCGGTGGAGGATCGGTAGCAGAGAGAAAGGTTGATCTTTTAATAAAGGCTAGTGCGGATATCACTATAGTGTCTATTGAGTTTTCAGATTACATCTTAGAGCTAGCTAAAAAGAATAATATCAAATGTAAAAAACAAAAATATTCCAGCAATTTATTAGAAAATGGAGAGTATAAGTTTGTTATAGCTGCGACAAATAATACCTCTTTAAATGAACAAGTTGCAAAAGATTGTGATCGTAATAATTTAATTATTAATGTTGTTGATCAACCAGATATTTGTGATTTCATATTTCCATCTATACTAGAAAGAGGCGACATAACTGTTGCTGTATCTACTGGAGGAGCGTCACCAGTTCTCGCTAGAGTCCTGCGAACAAAATTAGAGACGATGGTTCCTTCTAGTTATGGAAAACTTGCTGAAATAGTCTCAAAAAATCGAATAAAAGTTAGAGAGAAAATGAATAGGTTTTCATCTAATAAAATTTTTTGGGAGAGAATACTCAATGGGAAATTTCTCGAGTTAGTATTAGCTGGTAAAAACGATGAGGCGGAGATATTTTTAGATTCTCAAATTGAAAGCTTTGATGAGGATATAGCTAATCAAGGGGAAGTTTATCTTGTAGGAGCTGGCCCAGGTGATCCAGATCTTTTAACTTTTAAAGCTCTTCGATTAATGCAACAAGCAGATATTGCTTTATACGATAGATTAGTCCACCCATCAATTGTAGATTTAATAAGAAGAGACGCCACTAAAATTTATGTTGGAAAAGAAAGAGATAATCATGTGGTAAGACAAGAGGAGATCAATCAACTTCTTGTTAAATACGCAAAAGAAGGTAAAAAAGTTTTACGCTTAAAAGGAGGGGATCCATTTATTTTTGGTCGTGGTGGTGAGGAAATTGAGACTCTAGCAGATGAACAAGTTGCTTTTCAGGTTGTCCCTGGTATTACTAGTGCTAGTGGATGCTCAGCTTACAGCGGTATACCCTTGACTCACAGAGATTATGCTCAAAGTTGTATATTTGTGACTGGGCATCTTAAAGAGGGCAAACTTGACCTAGATTGGGAGAAACTGATACAACCTAACCAAACAATTGTCTTTTATATGGGACTTGTTTCTATAGATATTATTTGTAGTGAATTGATAAAAAATAGTATGAATTGTAAAACCCCTTGCGCACTTGTTCAGCAAGGTACAACCAAAACCCAAAAAGAATTTATTTCAAACCTTGAAGATATGCCGGGTCTAGTAAAATCAAAAAAACCAAAAGCCCCGACAATATTTATAATAGGTGGTGTAGTATCTTTGAGAGAAAAGCTCAAATGGTATTCAACTAGCGTTGAAGATTAAAGTTTATTGGTATTCTGAGGTTTATAGTACTCTTTCCTACTGAGGCAGGAATAGGAGGAAATGGAGAGGATTTAAGAACAATTTTTTTTGCTTCTCTATCAAGTAAACGATGCCCTGAGGAAATTAAATTTAACCCGATAACTTCTCCATTCTTCAGGATTGTAAATTCAACAATGGGCGTACCTTCTTGCCGTCTTTGCAAAGCTAGAATAGGATATTTTTTATTTGAGTCGAGAATACTTCTAATAACTCCATAGTATGATTGGTATATTTTCTTCGCCTTGTCACCTTGTATACGATTATCTACTATTGCCTGTTGCTCTTGTTTTTTATCTTTGATAACTTTTTTTTCTTCACTAAGCAACGATTCGTCATCCTTAATTTCTTTCGTATCATCTTTTATGAGAACCATTTGTATCTGCATGCCTTGTTCTCCTATCTGACTAATATCATGTTTGACATAACTAGTTTTTATAACAACAAGGAATACTAAATGTATCAATATTGATATGAGAATATATTTTCCTAAAAAATCAGTTTGCATTTGTAATAGAAAGTAGCTTAATATTTTTTACTTTATTTTTATTGAGAGTATCGAGAACCTTATAGACATTTTTAACATACAGTGATTTATCAGCAATAATAACAAAGTCCTTATTATTTTCTTTTTTTAAGATCACATCTATTTCAGAAACATTCATAATCTTATCATTGAAAGTTATTATGTTATCTTTATCGATGAATATTTTTGTAATCTCTTTATTTTCAAACTTACTCAACTTTGCAGAAGGCGGTTCGATATCGTCTTTAAGAAATCTTTTTTCTATCACTCCAGCAATCATGAAAAATATTAAAAGAAGAAATATTATATTTACTAAAGGGAGAAGACTATCATCATCAAAATCTCTTTTTTTCTTATTTGCTAACTTCATCTTTTTTTATACCTACTTTAATGTTATCGATATTATTATTCTTCAAGTAACTCATTACCTCTAAAAATCGTTGATACGTAACGTCATCTTTAGACGTTAGAATAACTGAATACTGTGATGAATCTTTTATAGCAATTTGGATAAATGATAGTATCTCATTATCATCATAAAGCTTACCTTTGCTCATAATTGTCTGATCTTGGTGAATCATCAGTTTGACTATTTTAATATTTTCACGACTTGGAAGAGATGATTCTTTAGCAACATTCATATTAATCTCGCCAGCTTTATTAAAATTCGAAGCAAGCATGAAAAAAATTAGCAATATGAAAACAACATCTATTATAGGAGTTAAACTGATTTTTGTCATTTAAACACTCTAAATGAAATTTCCGGTATTTTAAACAATATATGAGATACATATCTTCAAACAAGTGCCCAATTACAGTAAAAATTATTTATTTTTTCCCTTGCAAATGAGAATCATTCTCAATATAATAGCTGGGATTAATTTAAATTAATGGGAATATTATGAAAAAAACAGCCATTCTTATTGCTTTTTTAAGCAGTAATGCATTTGCAGATGATCTGGCACCGTTGAGTATTTTTGGCGGACAAGACGCATCTGAAATTGCTGGTTCAGCATCATATATAACTGATGATGAGCTGAAAAAGTCAGGCTATACAGATACTGAAAGGATAATGGGTCGTGTACCTGGAGTCTTTTCTCAAACTGAAGATGGTCTTGGCCTTAGAACAAACATTGGTATGAGAGGAACAAATCCAAACCGTACCACAAAAATAAACATTACCGAAGATGGAATACTACAGGGTCCTGCAGTTTATTCTAATGCTTCGATGTACTTCTATCCTGATTCTGGTGATGCAGAAGGAATAGAGGTCTTAAAAGGTGCAGCTGCAATTGGAAACGGTCCAAGAACAACAGCTGGTGCTATAAACTATCTATCCAGAAGCGTTCCAACTACTGGAACTAAAGGGTATCTAAATCAATCATTTGGTGATGAAGGATACATGAGAAACCATTTTTATTATGGTCAAGCTATGGGTAACTTATCTTTTGTAGCTGAAAGTCATAAAACAACTTATGACGGACATAAAGAGATCGATGGCGCAAGTAATGATGACAACACAGGTTTCAGAAAAAATTCTGATCTGTTCAAAATCAGATACACAATGCCAAATTCCTACATGGAATTATCAAGTCAGAATACTTCTGAAACATCTCATGCATCATATATTGGTTTAACAAGAACTGATTTTGCGGCAAACGAAATGAGACGTTATGCGATTTCATCTAAAGATAAGATGGATAATGATTATCACAGATATATATTCACCTATGGTATGGATATTAGCCCAACAATGAATTTTGTAGGTAAGATCTATAAAGCTAAATACAGTCGTAACTGGAAAAAAGTTGGTGAGATTCATATTGATGACGATGGAACAGCAGGCGGAGGAGGCGGTGCAGTCTCTCTAAGCTCTGTTGACTTCGCAACTAATTGTGCTGCTGACTCTGGTAGAGAGTTACGTGCATGTAACATTATTACTAACCAAACAGCTATGGTAGACGGTGAGAAAATTAAAAGATCACTCGGTCATAGAGATTATGGAATGTATGGTTATGACATGCGCTTAAACACAGTTATGGGTGCACATGATATTACTGTTGGTTATAGAAGCCACCGTGATTATCGTGACAGAAAAGATTCAGGCATATCAGAGCACTATTCTCTTGGTTCAAACAATACTATGAGTATGATTGCTTCAGATTATGTTGGTACAAGTGGAAATGATGATTATGCGAGCGCAGAATCAATTAGTGTTATTGATAAAATCACACACGGTAATTTCACAACTACATTAGGACTACGTCATGAAGATGTTGACTATTGGGAATCTACAGATGGTGCTGCTGGTACACCTCGCTCAAATAGCGAAACAATGATGGCCGTTAGCACTGTATACAATATGGGTAATGGTACTTCTGCATTTGCTGCGTACAGTCAAGGTTATATGCCTACTGGTGTAAGTTCAGCTTTACCTGAAGAATCAGATAACTATGAAATTGGTTATCGTTCTATGGGTATGAACAGCCATATGGAAATCATCGGTTTCTATGTAGATTATGACAACCTAAACGAAACATGTAACATCGCGGCAGGTTGTGCGGATGCATCTCAAGACCAAAAAAGTGCTGGTGAAGCACATGTAACTGGTATTGAATTCTTATACAGAGTAAACAACCTATTCAGCGCACCACAAATGAAAGGTGCAGGTGAAATGGCTGCTTCTGGTATTAGATATCCAATGATTGTATCTGTAACTCTTCAAGAGGCAGAACATGATGTTACAACTGGTACTTCATTCCAAGATGGTGCAAGAATTAAATATACACCAGAAGAAATTTACTATCTCTCCATCGGAGCAGAGACAAATGACTGGGATGTAAACATATCAGCTAAATACAACGATGAAGTAATGGATTCAGGTAAAGCTACAGCTATTAAAACTGAAAGTGCATGGATCTATGATTTCAGAAGTGGTGTACAACTAGATAACATGGGATTAGCAGGAGCACGTGCTTACTTCAATATAGATAACCTATTTGATAAAGCATACGTAGCATCTGCACATAACTATGGAGTTAGACCAAATAAACCGCAAACATTTATGGCGGGTATTTCGTTCGACTTCTAATAAATAAATTTTATATCGTTCTCCGATGATATGAATGAGTCTGGCTGGATTCCCTGCAGCCAGACTTTGGATTGAAGATACTCGTTCCTTATTTCCCTATTTCGAGTATCTTCTTCTTTCCAAAACTCTCTAATTTTGTTATTTTAGTCATGGGGTAGTATTATCAATAAATTATTACAAATCATCTATTTCACTTTAGTAGCATCACAACCGCTTCACAGCTATGCTGTTATACATTCTAATCAGAATTTTGAGGGTAATGGATTTGAATACTTACATTCAGAATTATGTGGGTCACCATATTCTCTCTCATTTTCTCATTCTGAAAAGCTATCAGAACTTTTAGATAAAATTAATAACATCGTTCTCTCTCAAGACAAAAACGAATCTGTGTGTTGTCAATCTATTGATATTTTAAATGACTATGAAATATTTTTCTTTCATGACCACCATGAAGAATTCTCTTACGAATTTGATAATAAATCTCTATTTCATAACACTTTTCTTAAAAAGTCTTTATCTTACTATTACGCTCCAAGATCACCTCCAATTGTCTAGTACTACTTAGTTACTAAATAATATTCCGGAGGAACAAATGAATAAATTATTATTTTTTATACTCAGCATTACATTAGTATTTAATGTATCTGCTGAAGATTTGACTGACATACAAATTAGCAGCCCTATAATGGACAAAGCTCTTATCAGCAACGAGGCTATAGAAGAAATTGATACTAGAAATGCTGTTGATGGTGGTGACCTACTTAAAAACATTAATGGTGTAAACACTATAAGGAGAGGTGGTCATGGGCTCGAGGCCGTTATAAGAGGGCAGAGTGATCAGAGGCTAAATACATTCCTAGATGGCGCCATGGTTTATGGTGCGTGTTCTTCTAAGATGGACCCTGCTAGTACCTATGCAAATGTAAATAACTATGATTCTGTAACACTTATTAAAGGTACTCAGTCAGTTATATTTGGCGCTGGCGGACCAGGCGGTGTTGTAAGTTTCAAGCGTGTCACTAATCCTGTCGAAAGACCAGAATTTAGAATAGGTCAAAACTTTAATTCAAACGCTGGCTCTTATACAACTAGCGGTAATATGGTTTTCCCACTATCCCAAAATTCATATTTAAGAATTAATGGCTCTGCATCAAATGCAGGAAATTATGAGACGGGTTCTGGCATAAAACCACAAACTGAATATACCACAACAGATTACACAGCTATTTTGGGAACACTCTTATCTGATGGCTCTAAGTTAGAATTTAATTACACTAATAATAGGCAAGATAAAGTAGGTTATCCTGGGTTGAAAATGGATATTACATATAGTTATACAGATATGTATACACTGAAATATCATAGAGTTAGTCCTATGGGGATTCTCTCATCTATGAACATAGAACTATTCAACACAGATATTGATCATCTAATGGACAATACGACTATGAGAGGTACTACTGGCAATGGTGCCATGG
>MDTG01388901.1_pt1 | contig 10780 bp, 12 predicted proteins | sample 811421 | NCBI WGS metagenome assembly MDTG01 (sample SAMN05326645, study PRJNA326480) | marine metagenome | isolation source: seawater | place: Pacific Ocean: South East | collected 2011
CGAAGGCAAACATAAAGATCAAGTGGCTGCATAATTATGGATTCCACACAGCAAAAGGGCTCGCATTGCGCGGGCCCTTTTTTGCATATTCGCGCTGCCGCACACGCCTTACATGCTTTTAACATGCACTTGACCGCTAAACAGGTTAGGCTCTTCTTATAACTTAGGAATATATTATGATTGCTTACGTCATCGCATTTGTTGCTACCGCCATTGTCTTTCTGGGCATTGATGTCATTTGGTTGAAATACATCGCCAAGGATTTCTACGCCACCCATATGGGCGAGCTGATGCGCGATGACCCAAAGCTCGGTGCCGCCGCCATCTTTTACCTCTTCTATGTGCTCGGCATCATCTATCTGGTGATTGCCCCACACATGGAGTCAGGCAACTGGAAAGCCGTGCTCATATCAGGCGCAGTGCTGGGTGCGTTGGCCTACGGCACCTACGACATGACCAATTACGCTGTGCTCAAAGGCTACCCGCTGAAAGTCGCCATTGTTGACATTGCATGGGGCACCGCGCTGACCGCCACCGCGTCGCTGGCCGGGTTCTTTGCCACCAAACTCTTTGGCTAAAACGGCAAGCCTAGCGGGCTTTATGAAAAAACTATACCCCGCCCCGCTGCTTACCAATCGTTTCTTAAGCTGTTCCGCGCTAGGTGTTAAGGGTAGTTCGCAAGAGTTACGCTAACACGTCATTACATTAACCTACGCAAGGAGGCCATCATGACCACTATGAACAAAGGTCGCAACAGTAGGGGGCAGTTTGTTTCAGGCAGCGATGCCGCACGCAACGAAGGACGCAAAGGGGGGTATGAATCCTCAGGCAGTTTTGCACCCGGCTCCGAGCGTGCCCGTCGCGCAGGCCGCAAAGGGGGCAAAGCAGGTGGCAACACCAGCCAATAGCACACCCACACCATGATTAGACAAGAACGGGGCAGCCACGCGCTGCCCTTTCTTTTTGCCTCTTTCGCGCTGAGCGCACCCCTTGGCGAGCCCGTTAAATATCTGCAAAATCGTCATAATGCTGTAACAATGTTACGCTAGCCTAGTAGGGTGGAAAACTATGGATAGCGCCTAAATGGCCGATAACGGCACAGCCAATACTGCACCGTCACGCAACGATGCAGCCGCAGCCACTCCCCATCTCAGCGATGCGGAGGCGGAGGCGTTGCTGCGCGATTATGCCGCGCGCATGGAGCCGTATTATCAGGTCGCAGCCCAGGAAGCCGGCGCCGTCTTCGCGATGGATTTTGCCCTGCATGCTGATTTACCCAACCAACAAGTGATTGCCTCGCAAGGCGAGCTACGCGTAGGCGCAGGCCACAATTTCAGCCGCGAACAAACGCAATTCGCCGTTGGCGGCGAGATGACCACCGCCCTCAATGGCCAGCCCACCCCTATGAGCATTGCATCGGTCGGCGGGTTTGACGCGCGCGAACAGCAATTTGTCAGCCACACCTCGATGGTAGTGGGCGAAACAGGCGGCAACCTCTCCGAAATCAGCAACCGCACCCTGGTGAACACCGACACGGGCGAAGTCATCACCAACTTCACCTCCACCACCACAGTCGACCACATCACCTATCAGGACGAAACCGTCACACGTTCCTTTATCGATGCACGCGGCGACCGCATTGTCGTGGCCGAGCAATCGCTCAACATCACCACGCAGGACGGCACCGAATTGCAACTCGACAGTCAGGGCAGCCTTAATCTGCGCACAGGTCAGGCCGTCGCCAACATGCAGATGGAAGGCCAGAACGGCGAAGTCGTCCATTTCGGCAATACCACCGTGCTCGATCGCCGTGGCTATGGCCAGCCGGTGCATTTTGCCACCGAACATGTCAGCCGCTCCACCCTGCAGGAAGACCTGCTTGAGCTGAACGTCGAAGGTGAAATTAACACCGCCACGCTGCAAGGCACCGCACGCACGCAGGGCACACTCACCTCGGGCGGTGTAGAACACACGCTGGAAGGCGCAGGCCAGATTCATCTCGGCGATCTGACAGGCGCAGGCCAACTCGCATTCACCAGCCATTTAGGCCGCGCGCTCTTTTCAGCCGACCGTGCCAGCCTGCAATCCGACACCCACCTCACCCTCGATTACGACGGCACAGGCCACGGGCGCTACCAATCGGCCGATGCTACCCTCACCCTTGGCGCCGATGGTCAGGCGCATGTGCAGGGCGAGGCCACCACCACCGCGCAAAACCATGTGCAGTTTAGTGCCAGCGGCCAGCGCGATGGCGACCGCACCGATTTCGGTGCCGATGTGCGTTTCCGCTCAGGCGAAGGCGGCAACGAAGTACAGACACGTTTTGCCGGCTCGCACGCGGGCGACACCACCCATGTGCATGGCGAATATAACGCGCAACATATTCGTGGCAATTACGGCATTGTGCGCTCGGGCGACGAGCTATGCGCCGAAACCGACGCTGCCTATCGCCGCTTTGGCGGGTTGCTGCGCGCCGATATGGACGCACAGGGCTGCGAAGTGATCGACGGTGGCACCATAAGCGCCCACCGCGCCGCCGCCGCCGGGATCATGGACGAGAATATGCAAATGGAAGCCAATTTCGGCTTTTTCTCGGTGCCGATACCAGAGCGTGTGCGCGAACAGGCATTGCGCATTGTCAGCCCGTCTTTCGACCCCGCACGCAACGCACTCGACGCCGCACAGGCCGAGGCCAACAGCGAGCTGCGCAACGACGCCCGCACCATCATGGAACATGCCCGCACCATGGCCGAGCATGCCGGCGCTATCCGCGACTTTGCCCAAAACGCCATCGACCCCAACCCCAACGGCAATGTCGAGCTGACCACCGATGCACAGTTGCGCTTCATCGACCTGCAGTCCGAAGGTCTCAATATGGAATTTGGCTTTGCCCCTGACACCGCCGACGCGCTACGCAACACCGACTTGCTGGGGCAATTGGCAGCAGATGTCACCACCATCGACCCACACGCCAACCCGCCGCTCAATGGCGAGGCAGTGGCCGACATCACACGTGTGCCCGAGGGGCAAGAAGCCGCATCCTACCTGCTCAACAGCTATATGGCACTGAGCCAGCAAGCCGAGCCAAATGCAAACACGCTCGCCCAGCTGCGCGAGGCACTCGCCGCACAAGGCATTCAACTGCACGATGCCGAACCCGACAGCCCCGACGCCCCCAACACCCAACTGGCAGGCATGCGCAGCCCCAGCTTCACCCGCGAGCTATAGGCGGGGTTTCTAACGCATCACCTCAAACATTATCGTCCATGAATGCATTCAGATAAACGCAGTATTCGTCTGGCGGATCAGATAACTCTCTGGATCATGCATAATTTTTCTTCTCGATGATACAAGATTTAAGTGAATACATTTTTTTTAATGCTAGATCATCTGGCATTGCATATTTTTTATCTTTGCTAGAATAAACTTCGATTCGTTCGTTTTTTTGTAAGTTGTTTATTATTTTCCATCCTCGCATTGAACACGGACCAATCTGTAAAGACCTTTTACTTTCGATATCAATCAACCTAATTTTCTTGCGTTCCCACGCGCCTTGTCCGGGGTAAGAAAAGATTTCTTGGATTTCTGCCATATGTTTACGGCCATTAAGATAGGGCGCATAATTTTTTTTGTAACTTAATCGACATAACCAACAATAAAAACAAACAGATAGCAGGAAAAAAGACACAGCCGCGAAAACATTAACGGATGACGTTAATATAAAAATTGTTATTGCGGCTATCAGCATATATATGCTGCCTTGGTTGAAATGCTTTACCGCTTGCTCATTCAAATGACCTTCTTCGCGCAAGCGCTTCACTTGTTTGCGCATATCAACTGGCCAAAAGAGTTCGTATAGCTTCATCCCCACCGCCTCTTAGCTGGCGTTCATGTGTGTGTTCTGCTGTGTCGTCTCAAAGATTTTTTGGTATTGTTAGGTGTAACGTAGCGGCGAGACAAAAACCCGTCTACCTATAATTGCACAGATATCGCCCCATACACGTAAAGCCCGAGAGAACTGTTGCATCGCCAAAAATCTAAACTAAACACATTTTCATATAACAGAGGTATTACTTTAACTTTTCATAATGAATTTAAAAGTTTTTATGTACAGTTGGTAAGAACATGTAATTTGATATTATCAATCCAAATACAGCAACTATTATGATTATAAATCCTAATAAATACATTTTCGTCTTCTTGCTCATTTTCATTTCTCTCTAAGCTACGTCCAGTATTCCAACGACTTGATTACTATCATTCGCCAGACGGTTGCCCACTATTGTTTGTAAGGTCTTGAGATAAATAAAATATTGGCTGAGACATATTATCTCTCTTTACTGGAGTCTAAACAACACTTACTAAATCGAAGCGGTATATATGGCGCTGAGTAATGTGAACCCGGCACTACTAAAAGGGTTAGTTGTCCATTATGAATCTCGAGAGATTCTTTTTCTTCTTCGGTTAAGCCGACAAATCTACGGAATTTACTTCCTATCCAATATTCCACGCGCCAGCTTATAGCTGAACCTGGCTGCACCATGCCATAAATGATTTCGAAATTAGGAGTTTTTGTTTTTTCACCAATCGTGAATGGTAGTATTTCCCCTAAGTAAACTTTCCGCATTGTATAATACAAAGTGATTATGAGCAGAAAGAATCCTAATAAATAGAGCCATGGCTCAGGAGGAGGAGCCAAAAGCACGAGCAACAAAAAAACCAAAAACAGCAGAAATATAATATAACATTGAGAAGCGAATATGTACTTAAGCGCCCCTTTGTTTAGATTGCCTTCCTCGCGCAAGCGCGTCACTTGTTTGCGCATATCAGCCGGCCAAAAAAGTTCGTATAGTTTCATCCCCACCGCCTCCGAGCAAACGTTCGCGTAGCACCATTCTGCCCTGTTTGTTCGGGCAGGTACAGGATTGATTTTTAGCGCCCTGCCTCATGCTGCACAGGCGACATTGCCCTTAATTTTAGATTGTAAAGCCCTGCGCATCCGCTAAACTTCCGTAAATTTTTTGCTGAAGGAGCGCTCTATGTCCCGCCAAACCGTCCTCGATTGGAACGAAACCCTGCTCGATGCTATCCGCTTCGAAAACACGAATCCACCTGAAGCTGCCAAAGCTATGGCCATGGCACAAATTGCGGTGTTCGACGCACTCAATGCCATCAACGGCTCGCCCTATGACGGGTATGCGCTGGACGATTTTTCGTCCAACTACGCCAGCGCCTCGGCCGATGCCGCCATCGCCACGGCGTCTTATCAGGTGCTGAAAGACCTGTTCCCCACATTCTCGGCCGAGCTGGATGCGCGCTATCAGGCCAGCATGAACACCGCCAACCAACAGCCCGGCGCCGAGCTGGGCGTGGCACTGGGCAACGCCTCTGCCGACAGCATTCAGGCGATGCGCGTCAATGATGGCAGCGGCAATGTGGGCGTGTATCCCGGCGGCGACGCAATTGGTCAATGGCGCCCCACCCCGCCCGGCTATCAGGACGGGTTGCTGCCACAATGGCCAGGTGTTGACACATGGGCGATTGCTTCCAGCGACCAGTACCGACCCGACGGGCCACCCGCCACCACCACCGACGAATACGCCACCAGCTTCAATTTCATCAAACAATATGGTGGCATCAACAGCACCTTGCGCACCCCCGACCAGACCGAACTGGCTAACTTTTGGGTAGATGGCCCCGGCACCGCTACGCCGCCCGGCCACTGGCACCAGATTGGGCAGGAGCTTGCCGTCAGCGAAGGGCTGAGCACATTGGAAACCGCACGCATGTTTGCGCTGCTTGGCGTGGCCAATGCCGATGCAGGCATTGTGGCATGGGACGGCAAATACACCTATGGCGACTGGCGTCCGGTGACGGCCATTCCGCTGGCCGATCAGGACGGCAACCCCGCCACCTCGCCAGAAGCGGACTGGTTGCCTCTCATCACCACCCCGCCCTTCCCGGATTATATTTCAGGCCACAGCACGTTCAGCGCTTCGGCCGCCAGTGTGATGGAAGCATTCTTTGGCCGTGGCGATTTCCACTTCACCACCCCTACCGATGCTATGCCAGGTGTAACGCGCGAATTCTCAAGCCTGTGGGAAGCCGCAGTCGAAGCAGGCATCAGCCGTGTCTATGGCGGCATCCACTGGCTCTATTCCAACGACGACGCGCTCACCGCTGGCCGCTCGCTTGGCCAGCATGTCTATGAAAGCACCATGCTAACCCAGCGTTTTCTCAGCGATGCCAGCGAATTATTGGTGGTAGACCATGCCAGCGCACGCGCCGTGCACGCCATGGCAGGCAATGACCAACTATTCGGCAGCACGCTGGTTGACCGCCTCTATGGTGGTGCAGATGGCGACATGCTGCGCGGCAATGGCGGCAACGACCATCTCTATGGTGGCACCAACCAGTTCGACCGTACCGATGGCAATGACACGCTCTATGGCGGCACCAGCAGCGACTGGCTCTATGGCAATGCTGGCGACGATGTGCTCTATGGCGGCAATGGCGAGTTTGACCCCACCGACAGTTTCGACTTCCTCTATGGCGGGGCGGGCAACGACACCCTCTACGGCAATGGCGGCAATGACAAATTGTCTGGCGGCATCGGCAGTAACACGCTGTATGGCGGTGCGGGAGATGATACATTCCTGCTTGCAGCCAACAACGCCACTGACCGCATTGTCAATTTTGAGGGCGCAGGTAGTACAGGCGGTGACACATTGCTTGTGTGGCAATCGATCAATGGCGGCACCTACAACAATGCTGCGCAAGTGCTGGAGGCGAAAACCACCATCGGCGCAGATGCCCTGTTCAACTTCGCCAACGGCTACAGCGTAACCGTAGAAGGCGGCGCGGGCATTAATGCGGGCGACATTGCCCTCACCAACGCGCTGTTTTTCTAGTCTGCGAAGGCCTGCGCAATAAAGGGCTGCGCCATCTCCGCGGCTTTTTTATATGCATCGCTCTGGCCGCACACATGCGCTTCCACAATCGCGCCTTCCATCAGCAGATTCAGCTGTTCGGCCAGCCGTTCGGGCTGCTTAGCGCCAGCGGCTTCGGCGATGCTGCGCACATAATCCACTATCATGCGCTTATGCTCGCGGCAGGCAATGTGGCACGGGTCGTCATGGCTCGGAAACTCTGCCGACGCATTAATGAACATGCAGCCCGAAAACCCTTTCGAGCGAAACCACTCGCCCAGCGCGTCAAACAGCGCATCCAGCTGCGCGCGGGGGTCTTTGCTGCGCGCCTGCACCGCACGCACCAGCCAGTTGCGAAACAGCTCATCGCGCCGCCGCAACGCGGCCAGCACCAGCTCGTCCTTCGAGCGGAAATGGTGATAGAGCGTTTTCTTCGACACGCCCGCGGTCTGGATAATCTTGTCGACCCCCGTCGCATGGAAGCCCTGCGCATAAAATAATTCCAGCGCCGTGTTCACAATTTGTTCGCGTTTGGCATTCATAGCGCCACCTCTTTTTGTATTATTATATACCTATCTGTTTACTATACACAAAAAATTTACGCAATAGAAATCGGCCAAAACGCGCATATTATCTGCACTTTACGCCAATCATCGCCGCCTTACCCATCTGCTATTGCTTTTTTTATTGACTAAAGTATACCGTTCGGTTTACCAATGAATGTAAGGGAAACAGATTGGTTTACTTTAACAACAAGGATACGACGAATGAGCAAGCCCCTTATACCACCCTTCACCTTCACCACGGCCAAGGCCAAGGTGCAAAAAGGCGAAGATTTATGGAACACACGCGACCCGCACCAGATCGCCCTCGCCTACACCGAGGACACCACCTGGCGCAATCGCAACGAGTTTTTGCATGGCCGCGACGCCGTCATCGCGTTTCTCACCCGCAAGTGGCACCGCGAGCTGAACTACCGCCTGCGCAAAAAACTCTTCACCTTTGCCGACAACCGCATCGCCGTGCATTTCACCTATGAATACCACGACGATAACGGCCAATGGTATCGCGCCTATGGCAACGAACACTGGGATTTCGACGAGCACGGGCTGATGCGCACCCGCGACGCCAGCATCAACGAACTCCCGATCACCGAAGTCGAACGACTGATTTTCTAACCAACCATTTTTTCATTTAACCGAAAGGAAACACACCATGACTAACTTCACACAACACACCATCGACTCCGCACCACAAGCGGCAAAAGCAGGCCTGCAGGGCGCTCAAAAAGCATTGGGCTTCGTCCCTAACCTGTTTGCCACCATGGCCGAAGCACCTGTGTCGCTGGAAGCCTATAATGTTGGCACGACTATCTTCGAAAAATCGTCGCTCAATCCGGTCGAACAGCAGGTGGTGCTGCTCACCGCGAGCATCGAAAACAACTGCGAATATTGCGTGGCCGCCCACTCGGTGATTGCCAAAAACATGGTGAAAGCCGACCCTGCCATTGTCGACGCATTGCGCAACGGCACCGCTCTGCCCGACGCCAAACTGCAAGCTTTGTCGGACTTCACCCAAGCCGTCATCGCAGAGCGTGGCTTTGTCGCCGATCAGGCGGTTGAGGCGTTTCTGAATGCGGGCTACACCAAGGCCAACGTGCTGGAAGTTGTGGTAGGCGTCGCGCTAAAAACCATTTCCACCTACACCAACCATCTGGCCAACACACCGCTGGATGCAGCCTTCGCGCCCGAAACCTGGAGCGCGTCGACCTGCAAGGTTGCGTAAACACACCACACTACCGGTTCATCACTTGCCGCCTCTGCCTTGGCCGGGGCGGCTTTTTTATGCTGCACCGAACGCCTACACCGAATCAGAAAAAACGAAGTTAACCTCGGTACTAGTCATGTTTTATTTCCTTTCTTAGGCGTTTTATAAAAGTTACGAAATAGACAACACCAAATCCTATGGCAAAGGCAGCGGATATCAATAGAGTGATACTTAGCCTGTGGTCTTCACTCAAATAGAATATATTACCATGTACAAAAGACGTTAATAATAAGCCAACATAGGCACCGAACCCCATAACCGGTATAATGAGCAAGCTAATCACATAACTCAAAAAAACTATGTATATGGTTTTACGGATTTCTTTCATAGCTTAGTTCCTAGCCGACCGACCATGCCCCCTCTCAAGCGCTTACTTTATGGATCCGTAAAAAACTTTATGGATTCGTAAAAACTTGAGATGAAGTCGTACAAAATAGGACTAGATTGATATAGAGGTGAATCGTAACGAGGAAATTGTTTCGCTATGCCTTGTGTCACCCCATTTTCGTATTGACCCAGCATAAACCATCCGCCGGTTTTCATGTCGTAATAAGGCGATGAATTAAAGATTTGTGGAAATGGAACATCCTTAGGCACGATAAAACCTATACTGTAATTATCTATTTCGTCTCTAAGGGTTAGAGGCCGTAATATGATAAATGTTCTACCGCAGTCTAGACCGGTAGTATTCTCCACCCCGTTTGCTTCGGCCTTCTCTCTCCAAGCCTGCATGTCTTTTTTAGTGGCAACGCGTAATACACCTTCAGCCACATTTTGTTCCAGCCATTCGGCTTCTGCAGGTTTTAAGCCGCATTTAGGAGGTTCATCTTTCCAACCAGTTAAATGAGGATAAGCTATTTGCTGCTGCCCAGCCGCCAGCGCAAAAAGCGGAGCAACGGACACCATCAAAATAGAAAATAAGAAAATAATATACTTCATCCCCATCGCCTCCGAGCGAACGTTCATGTGTGTTCTATTGTGTCATCGCGAGGATTTTTTTGTGTTGTTAGGTGTAACCTAGCGGCGGGACAAAAACACGTCAACCTGCAAGGTTGCGATAGCCGCACCACACTACCGGTTCATCACTTGCCGCCTCTTGTCCTTCAACAGTGTTTTGCAGCTCTTGTAGGGCCAAAATAGCCTGCTCTTCTTGGCTAGCTGTAAGATTAAAGTGTGTGACGGTGAAAATTTGATCATAAGTGATAGTCATTACAACTTCCTAATTAAAGATTGCGTTTAAATAGAATGAAATCATTGTAATGAGAGGATGCCAATAATCTGTAGGGCCAGTAGTACGAACTCCGTAGCTAGCCAGCCAATTAAGTAATAACAAAAATACGAATAATAAAATAAACCGTATTATCCATTTTCTCATGCGTGGCCAAAACTTCAGCTTCGATATTATAGATTTTTTCATCCCCATCGCCTCCGAGCGAACGTTCATGTGTGTTCTATTGTGTCATCGCGAGACCGATTGTTTTTATTGAATACAACCTAGCGCTGAAACGCCACTCCGTCCACCTATAAGTGTGCGATAATAAAACACCTACAACCTGCGCACACCGCCGATTGCAGCAAAATGAAAAATGCGCCTGCGCAGCAAAAATAAATACTTTCTTAAGTGTTTTCAGCGTAAAATATAGCTATGAAACACGGTTTTTCCCTCGTCGAACTTTCTATCGTCCTCGTCATTCTCGGGCTGCTCACAGGCGGCATTCTGGCAGGCCAAAACCTCATCCGCGCGGCGGAACTGCGCAGTATCACCACCGAATTTCAATCCTATCAAACCGCCGTAAACACCTTTCAGGATAAATATTTTGCCCTGCCCGGCGATATAAACAACGCCACCGCTTTTTGGGGCTCGGCAGGTGGCTCGGGCACCGTTGGCGACGGCTGCGAAACCGCCTCCGGCACCGGCACGCAAACCTGCAACGGCAATGGCGACGGCGAGATCACCCTTATCACCGTTGGCTCGGCGGCGGGGGAATACAACGAAAACTTCACCTTCTGGCAGCATCTGGCCA
>MDTG01424744.1_pt1 | contig 10780 bp, 9 predicted proteins | sample 811421 | NCBI WGS metagenome assembly MDTG01 (sample SAMN05326645, study PRJNA326480) | marine metagenome | isolation source: seawater | place: Pacific Ocean: South East | collected 2011
AAATTATCTGAAATAGATAGATGCCTTTTAACACCTCATATGGGATCCATGACAGTTGAATGCAGGACAAAGATGGAAATTGAAGCTACTGATGAAGTATTAAGATTCATAAATGGTAAACCATTAAAAGGCGAAGTACCTGAAATAGAGTATGATATACAAAAACAAGGTCTATAACATGATAATTTTTTATGGATAAGGTAGTTATAATTGGTGGTTCAGGCTTCATGGGAAGTCATACAGCTGATGAATTAAGTAACCGTGGTTTTGATGTAACTATTTTTGATAAATCAAATTCTCCATGGTTAAAAGAAAATCAAAATATGATTGAGGGCGATATGCTTGATATTGATCAGGTATCTAAAGCGCTCAAAGGTGCCAAATTCTTATATCATTTTGGTGGAATTGCTGATATAGGAGAAGCAAAAAAGAATCCTTTTGAGACAATAAATCATAATGTAATCGGTGCTGCAGTAGCAATGGAAGCGGCTGCTAAAGAAGGAGTTAAGAGGATAATTTATGCTTCAACAATGTATGTTTATAGTCCTTATGGATCATTTTATAGAGCAAGCAAACAAGCTTCAGAAACTATAATCGAAGCTTATACTGAAGAATTTTCACTAGAACATACCTTGTTGCGTTATGGGTCCTTATATGGACCAAGAGCTCAAGAATGGAATGGGTTAAAAAAATATGTGGATCAAGTTATTAGAAATGGAAAATTAGATTACATTGGAACCGGAGCTGAGCGACGAGAATATATTCATGTAAAAGATGCCGCAAGATTAAGTGTTGATGTTCTAGATGAGAAACACAAAAATCAAGCTATTACAGTTACAGGAAATCAAGTGCTTAGTTCTACAGAGTTAATTGATATGATTTTTGAAATAGCTGGTGTCAAAAAAGACGTAAAAATTGACGAAAAAAAAAGATCTAATGATCATTATCTAATGACACCATATAGATACACTCCTAAAGCAGCAAAAAAACTTGTTCCAGATGAATTTATCGATCTAGGACAAGGTATTTTTGAGATCGTCGAAGAAATTTATAATGAAATAAATGAAGAAAGTTAATAATTTAACTAACTTGATAAATACCTTTTTTATAAATAACATCATTAATTAAAATGGCTAACGCTTCGATCTTTGATATTCTTATAAACAAAAAACTTGTTGTATTTGACTTTGATGGCGTGATTGTTGACTCAGTAAATATAAAGACTGAAGCTTTTGCAGAAATTTATAAACCTTTTGGTCAAAGAATTGTTGACCAAGTAATTACTCACCATATCAATAATGGAGGGATGTCGAGATTCAAAAAATTTAAGCATTATCACAATCAATTCCTTAATAAGAGTATTGATGATGATGAAATTGAGAATATGTCTCGTGAATTCTCAAATATAGTTGTAACAAGAGTAATTTCATCGAAATGGATAATTGGCGTAACTGAATTTCTTGAAAAATTATATTATAAAAATATTAATTGTGTGATTATTTCAGCAACTCCAGAAGAAGAACTTCATCAAATAGTAAAAGAAAGAAAGATTGAAAAATATTTTTCTTTAATTTTCGGATCTCCTGTGAGTAAATTGGATAATTTAAAAAAAGCCTTAACTGAGAGTCATGTATCAAACAATGATGCTATTTTTTTTGGTGATGCTATGGCTGATTGGGAAGCCTCTGATAAAATGGATGTTCAATTTGTGGGTGTAGGAGATTCTATTTGGGATCTATTGAAAGAAAAAAAAAGGGATTTATATTTTATTAAAAATTTTGAAATATTTAATGACTTCTAAAAATATTAAGTAAAGAGTAAGGAGCTAACTTAAATGCCAAAAGTAACTATATACATATTAAATTATAACTATAGTAAGTATTTAGCTAAGGCTGTAGAAAGCGCTTTGTCTCAAACCTATAAAAATTTAGAGATTCTTGTAATAGATGACGGATCTACAGATGATTCACTTGAAATTATCAATAGATATTCAGATAAGGTAAAAATAATAGAACAAAATAATATTGGTTTAGTAAAGTCAATCATAAAAGCTTTTTCAATTGCTGAGGGTGAATTTGTTGTAAGGCTTGATGCGGATGACTGGCTAGACCCAAAATGTATAGAAGAATTAGTAAAAAAGATCTCAAAAAATAAAAATGCCGCACTAGCATTCCCAGACTATTATGAGGTTGATGAGTTTGAACAGATTATAAGGAGAATCAAAAGGCATGATTTTTCTGGAAATGTAAGTATGTATGATCAGCCAGCACATGGGGCATGTACTTTGACTAGAAAAGATCACTATTTTGAAGTTGGCGGACATGATGAAAATTTTATGTGCCAGGACGGTGTAGATATCTGGTTAAGTCTTACAGAAAAGTATGATGTTGTAAATGTTAGCGAACCTCTATTTTACTATAGGAAACATTCACAAAGCCTAACTGTAAATGAAGATAAAATTCTTTCAACAAGAAGTGATATATATAGATCTCATGCTGAAAAAAGAGGATATGTTAAAGATACCTCATACGCATTTATACCAGTAAGAAGTCAAAAACTTAATGGTGTTGAATATACTTTAATAAAACTTGGTAATAAGACAGTCATTGAATGGGTTGTTGAAAAGGCAAGAAAATCTGATCTTATTAATAAAACTATTATTATGGTTGATGATAAAGAGCTTATGGATAAAATTTCGGAGCTATTTAAAAAAGATAAGAAGATTACTTTATTTCAGAGAGACAAAAAGGATTCATCTTCTGGAGTAAGTATAAATTCTTCCATAGAAAAGTTTTTGGAAACTCATGATACAGATAGTCCAGAAAATATAGTAATTTTAACTACTAATTATCCTTTCAGTAGACATAACTATGTTGACACTTCAATTTATTCAATGTTCTTGTTTGGTAGCGAATCTATTGATAGTGTTGTGATGGATAATTCGGTCTTTTATTATCATGACGGTAGTGGAATAAAACCATGGGTTGACGTTTTTATAAGGAAAGAAAGGGAAGACATTTATCTCAGACGAGGCGGAATTTCAGCATTTAATAAAGAATTTCTTAAAAATGAGAAGGATATAATTTCACAAAAGATGGGTCATGTAATAGTTGATAAAATATCTTCTTTTGAAATACGTTCAAACGAGGATTTAGCTATTGCTGATTTCATAGCTACAAAATTAATTGATGAGAAAAAAAATGTTTGAAAATGATGACATATATATTATTGCAGAAATTGGTGGCAACCATGAAGGAAATTTTGATAAAGCTCTTGATTTACTTCACCAAGCAGCCAGTGCTGGAGCTCAGGCTGTAAAGTATCAAATTTATACAGGAGAAACTTTAGTTAATATTTCTGAAGATCCGGATAGAGTAAAACATTTTGATAGATTTGCTTTATCAGAAGCTCAATATGAAGAGCTAGCAATTGAGTGTCAATCCTTAAATGTTGATTTTTGTGCGTCTGTTTGGAGTGAAAACTTAATTGAGAAGTTTAGCAATTATTTGCCATATATAAAAGTTGGCTCTGGTGATTTAACGGCTTATCCGATTTTAACAAAATTAGCTAAAATTAATAAACCAATAATTTTATCTACTGGTTTAGCTACTTCAGATGAAGTAAATGATGCCATCAAACATATATGTAGTGTCAACAAATCATATGAAAAACCTGAAATGCTATCAATTTTGCAATGTACTAGCATGTATCCAATACCAGATGAGGATGCAAACCTATCGGTTATTTCAACATTTAAGAATAAATTTAAATATCCTGTTGGCTACTCTGATCATACAAACTCTACCTATGCAGCAGAAATAGCAGTTGCTCTTGGAGCTTCAATATTAGAATTACATTTTACTGATGATAAAGAATCCACTTCTTTTAGAGATCATCTTGTTTCTTTTAATTCAAACGATTTAATTAAATTGCGCAAAAAAATTAAAATTATTAAAGATTTAATGGGTGATGGTATTAAAAGGCCTATGAACTCTGAAATAGAAAATGGACATTTAATAAGTTTTCGAAGGGCTTTGTATCCAATTCGAGATATTTCAAAAGATGAAAAAGTTTCTGAAGGAGATTTTGCTGCATTACGTCCTGAAAATGGTATGTCAGCTTCAAAGATAAACGATATCATTGGCAAGAAAGCAAAAAGAGACTTAAAAAAATATGAGCCAATTTCTATTTCAGATTTTATATAGATTAAGTTGAAAATACCCAAGATGAATAAAACCTTAGATAATCAAGAGTTATTAAAAATAATAAATGAGCTTGAGAATACTCTTGATATTAGCGCATTAAATCTTAAAGATCTTAATATCTGGCCACTAATTAGAATATCCATATGTTTTGGTCTTATAGCTATAAGATATGATACAAAAACATTCGTTAAGGCAAAAAGAAGTAAAAATATATTCAGCATTTTCAAAGATTTTTGGTACTTTAAAGAATTTATTTCTAAAGAGCCAAAAATTAGAACCATACATGCAACCCATGATTTATATTTATTCAAAATTAATAATAAAATTTATGATAGGGTTCATTTTGGATACGAGCAAAATGACGATGAAAATTATTCTGCAATAAAAAGAATTAATCTTTCAGATTTAAGTTTGAGATCTATTAAAAATGATCTGTCAATTATTCATTTTCCTTCAATATTTCTTTTACTTAAAATAATTTCAATTCCGTATTCAATAATTATATTTTTTCGAAACTTAAAGACCTTTAAAAACTTATTTAATGTCTATAGATTTTTTAACAATAGGGGTATAAATACCACTTCAATTTTTTTCAAAATTCCGTTTAAGCTTTCTTATATATTACTTTTATCAAAATTTATGAAATATTTTTTTGAAAAATGTGAAACCAAATTATTACGTCATGCAAATTATTATAGTCTTGAGAGCATGGCTTTAACACTTGCGGCAAGGAGATGTAATGTTACGGTAGAGAATATTCAACATGGTTCACAATCAAATGATCACCCAGCATTTGGAGGATGGAACAAAGTCCCCTCAGATGGCTATGATTTATTGCCATCAGTATTTTCGTGCTGGGATGAAGAGTCAGTAAAAGTTCTTAATAGGTCATTTAATTCAATAAAAAAGCATCGGACTAGATTGTCAAAATATTTCTGGGTTGATGCTTGGAAAAATAATGAAATTTCTTATAACTTTAACGAAATTAAAGCTAATTCAAATCAAAAATATAATATTTTGTTAACTTTGCAACCTTCAATAAATGGGATCCAGGATTTTGTCTCAGAATGTATTGAGAAATCTTCTAAAGATGTGTGTTGGTGGATTCGGCTCCATCCAAGACAACTAACAAAACAATCTATAAGTAATATAAAAGAGTCCCTTCCAAAAACTTCAAGCAAAATTTCTATTGAAACAGCTTCTTTTAGTCCACTTCCTGCATTATTAGCAGTTAGTGACCTACACATTACAGCATTTTCATCTAGTATATATGAAGCGTCTTATTTTAATATTCCTACTATCGTTACGCATAAAATGGGTTTTGACTATTATGGACAAAATTTTAAAACCCTAAATGCAATTTATTGCGAAGATTCTAATTCAATACTAGAAAATATAAAAAATGGTGTTGATAGGAAATTTTGATATAATTGGCCAGACAATCTGCTTAATGGAGACAAGCAATTATGCAAAATGCTGAAATAAGTAAGAACAATCTTTTAAGAAATTTAAAACTTTGTGCCAAAAATGAGCTGTCGTATGTTTATTATGATTTACGCTCTAAATTATCAGGTGGTTCAGATCAATTAAATGATAAAGAGTCAAACTGTGTTCAACAAATGAAACGAAATAGTGCTTTTGTAATAGAAAACTATTGGCCTAGAGACAAAGCTTTGCGTATTAGAGATAAATTAGCTGAATATCATGATAAAAATGAACCCTATGTTTTAGGTGATGCACAAGTAGATGAGTGGGTTCGTATATATCATGTTGAAAGGCTCATACCTGAATTAAAAGAATTTAGATTTGATCCTTTCGTCCTTAAGATAGCTAAAGCTTATAATGGTTTCTCCTCATATAGTGGGGCTTTGGTATATCAACATGATACAACCAATGCTCATGAAAAAAGTTATTATCATGTTGATACCTTTCTAAGACAGTTTAAATCAATGATGTATTTAGATGATGTTGATGTTGGAAATGGACCATTTTCTTTCATACCTGGTTCACATAAAAAAAGAGATTTTTTTATTAGAAAACAAATTAAAGGAAATGATAAATTTAAAAATACAGTTTTTAGTGACGACGAAGTTAGCTCTATGATTAATGAAGAAAAACAAATATGCGCTCCTGCAGGCAGTCTTTTAATGATGGATGTTGGTGCAATTCATAGAGGTGCTCCTCAGGATCAAAGAAGCCGTTCTGTTTTAATGAATTATATAGTTCCCACGCCAAATGATTTATATCTTCATAAAGAACTACCTCCATTAAAATCAGATTGAATCAAGAGAAACCTTTTTCTAATATATCCTTTAATTTTTTTGGAAGTTTCAATTGATGAACTATAACTATAGAATTAGTAAAACAAAGTTCCTTTCAATTATCTTAATACCAGTATTTTTTGTATATGCATATCTTTTAATATCTCCATATATTGAAGGAGATCAATATTTTTATCGATTATTTTATTCTGCATTAGCTGATGCAAAATTTTCTGAAGTTATGCCTATGGCTTTAGAAAAAGTAGCAAGTGTGGAACCCATATCTATTTATATTCTTTGGATTGGAGCTCAAATAGGATTTGATAAAGACATTTATATTAGTCTACTAAATGTGATTTTATTGCTTGGCTTGTTTTTATTTTGTAGAAGACATAGTGTTGGCCCAGTCCCTTTATTTTTATTACTAACAAATTATTACATTGTAGTTTTAATGACTGGTGCAGAGAGGCTTAAGATTGCATATATAATTATATTTTGGGCAACACTATATACTTCAAACAAAGGAAGGGCTTTGACTGGTATTTCTGGCTTTGCTCATCTTCAGAATTTTATAATGTTTCCAAGTCTTTTACTTGCTCATTATTCACTTGCAATTCGACGTCTACTTACTGCAGCAAAATTCAAAAAAGAACATCTTTTCGTATCAATAATTACGATTGTATTCGCTACTCTGTTCTTTATCATTTTTAACGATGCAATTATTAGGAAAGTTCTTGCTTCCATTGAGAACAGTGATACATCAATTCAGATTCTAAATTTATTAATTCTCTCAACTGTTGCTTTTTTTGCAACAAGAAATCGCTGGAGAATGGCTCTAATATTATTGCCAATGTATCCCGCTGTATCAATTCTAGGTGGCCAAAGAGTAAATATGATTGCAGTAACTTTAGTTTTGTATTTTTTGATTAGGGAACGAGCAATAAATCATCCCTTTGTTTTAGCTTTATTATTATATTTTTCATTTAAAAGCATTCCATTCATTCAAAATATCATCCAATATGGTTCTGGATTCGCTTAAGCCTTCATATAAATAACTTTTAGTTATCAAGTATCTTTTTGCTCTGAGCAATAACCAATATAGTCGATTTCAGTTGAGAATTTTTTGGGAATTTTCTTCTGTATAACACTTTTATTGTAATTAAGCCTTTCAGGATATTGTTTAAAATAATAAACTATATCTTGAAGGGTATATGTAAATTCTTTATCCAAATCTTTAAAGTATTTAATCAAACCATCTATCAAATCAAAATCTTCTTGAGTATCTAATGTAAGCCTTGCATTAATAGTTTCATCTTTCTCGACAGGAAGACTTGCACAATCAAATAAATGAGAATTTTCAGTTATATAATTTGTTAAATATTCAGTTCCACTGGTATCTTTACACCATTTTATTAAAAATTTTAGAACTGAGGATTCGAATACTTCTACTTCAGTCCCGCTTGGAAGTGATTTTGCATCTGTATAATCTGCGTTAACTTTAAAATGATGGTCAATAGTCTTTTTTAAATAATAAGGTTCTATTAATATATCGTCTCCTGTAATTCTTAAAATAGTTGAATAATCAGGTAAGGTTGATATTGCTGACATCATTCTTTTAAGAACATTTTCTTCGTCACCTCTAAATACTTCAACACCAATTGATTTAGCAAATTTTGCTAATTCATTATCAGAAGGATCTTCGGTTGTGCACAAGACATATTTGTCAATAAAATTTTTATTTTTTGAAATTTCTAGTCTTTTAAAAAGATGTTCTAGTGAGCTTACAGTTCCAACTTTCAACGAAGCTTTATCTTTCAATCTTGAAGATTTAGACCTCGCAACAACTATGGCTAAAATCTTTCTTTCGAAGTCTTTAGATGTGATTAATTTACCTTTAGATATTTTTTTATTTGAAACTTTGTTCTTTAGCAGGCTATAGTCTGATATTCCTTTGCTGGGCGATCTCAGCATTTCTATATTATCTTTATTTATTCTAGAGCCTTTATCAATGTCTTTAGATGCCACAAAAACTTTTTTTACTGTGGCCCTATATTTTTCTTCATCTTCAGATCTAAAAAGATGTTTTTTTCCTAAATACTTTTCAACATTGTCACAAAATGATACAAACTTTCTGAATTCTTCTAATTCAAGAGACGAGTAATAATCAATACCTTTTTTTGATCTATCGTCAGTAATGTGTTTTTCTATGACTGAACAACCCAAAGCGATTGCAGTTGCTGGCAAATATATTGCATTTTCATCAGAACCATCGGTGTGATCCATAAAACCGTAAGTTACATTGTTGCCAAAACTTTTTTTGAATTCGGATATTCTAAATAGGTCATTGTTATTTATTTGTGTTGGATATGCCTGATAACCATGCATGAGGTTAATTTTATTTTCAATATTCTGTTTTTTAATTGCAAAAACAGCATTCTTAATCTCAATCAGAGTACTTCCACCTGTCGCAAGATAAATTTGAATGTTTGATTTGGCACATTCCTCAATTAGTGGGATATTAGATAAATCTGAAGAATGTATTTTTATACCATTAACATTATTTGAAATAGCCACTTCTAGAGCTTTTAAACCAAAAACATCTGCGATAATCTCCTCATTATATTTTCTTGACTCTGTAAATATATTTCCCCATTCCTTTTCACTAAATGATTGATTACAAAAATGTTCATATCTGGGATGATCTTTCGTCAACAAATCAGAACCAAAATATATTTGAAATTTGACAGCATTAGCGCCTGCTTCTCCTGCAATCTTAGCAATTTTAATAGCTCTTTCGGGTGAACCTTCATGAGCATTGGCGATCTCAGCTATTTTTTTTATCATTTAATTAATATGCTTTTTTTGTATTATACAGAGTAATAATGACTGGGTTCAGTTTATCAAAAAAAGCCCACTATTGTAGGCATTATAGTAAGATATGCGAATTATAATGGTGAAAATACTGCTTCTTGTTGGAAATTATTTACCCGGTTTTAAGTCTGGAGGAGCATTGCGTTCTACCGTGAACATGGTTGAAAGACTCGGAGACGAATTTGAGTTTTGGATTATTACATCAGATCGTGATATTGGGGATACATCTGGATATTCCGGAGTTAATAAAAATAAATGGAATATTGTTGGAAAAGCAAAAGTATTCTATTTATCTCCAGCAGACAGCACTATATCGAACATATCAAAAATAATTAACAGTACCGAACATGATATTTTATATCTGAATAGTTTTTTTAATCCTGTTTTTACAATATATCCATTAATTGCAAGAAGATTAAATAAACTTCCTAACAAACCAGTCATTGTTGCGACAAGGGGCGAGTTTGCAAAGGGTGCTTTAAGTATTAAAAAATGGAAAAAAATAATTTACATAACGTTTTCTAATGCCCTGCGACTTTATAAAAAAGTTTTTTGGCAGGCATCAAGTGAATTTGAAGCAATTGACATACGAAGAGTTATGAAAAGTTATTCACCTCAAGTTCATGTTGCGCCGAACATACCCAAATATTTAAATTTAAATCATTTATCCTCTGATATTAGGGTCAAAAAAAATGAGAACCTATTAAAGATTTGCTTTTTGGGGAGAATTGCACCTGTTAAAAATCTAGATTATGCCCTTAAAGTTCTCTCTAATTTAGATTTACCAATAAATTTTGATATTTATGGACCTAAAGAAGATAAGAAATATTGGGCTTTATGCTCAGAAATTATAGATTTATTGCCCAAATCAATTGATGTTAATTATATGGGCCCTATAGAAAATGAAGGTGTAAATAATATGTTTTGTAAATATGATCTGTTTTTTTTACCAACAAAAGGTGAGAATTTTGGACACGTAATTTTAGAGTCGATGTCTGCTGGCACTCCAATCTTAATTGCAGATACAACGCCATGGAGAAATCTTGAAGAACATGGAGTAGGATGGGATATTCCCTTGTCTTCACCTAATGAATTTCAAAACGCAATTGAAAAGATGTTCCAGCTCGATGAAAAGGAATATTTAAAAATGAGAAATTCTGTTAGAAATTATGCTGAAAAAGTAACCAATGATGTTAGCATACTAAATCAAAGTAAAGAGTTATTCTTAAATTCTTTAGGGAGGGGAAATGTTTAAAAATAAAACACTGCTGATTACTGGAGGAACAGGGTCTTTTGGTAATGCAGTTTTAAGAAAATTTTTAAGCACGGATATTAAAGAAATTAGAATTTTTTCTCGAGATGAACTTAAACAAGACAATATGAGAAAAAAATACGATGATGAAAAACTAAAATTTTATATTGGTGATGTTCGAGATAAAAATT
>MDTG01260286.1_pt1 | contig 10779 bp, 14 predicted proteins | sample 811421 | NCBI WGS metagenome assembly MDTG01 (sample SAMN05326645, study PRJNA326480) | marine metagenome | isolation source: seawater | place: Pacific Ocean: South East | collected 2011
TTTCTGAAAAAACTGAATATTACACCTCGAAGGTCTGGATTGTTCATTACAGCTTCCATTTATTATTTACAATTATTATAATTATTGAGTCATACATTCCGGTGGTCCATCATTACCTATATTATTTTCATTAACGTCTTCTTTAGTAAGATCTTCCTCATATTTTTCAAGGCTATATGTTTCTACTCCCGAAACAATACCTATATTATGCTTTCTTTTAGGTAAAAGTTTACTCAACAACTCAGTTCTTTGACCATCTAATTTTTCAGGGAATATTATATCAAATTGAATAATAAGATTCCCTACAGAATTGTGTCTACTAAAACCTAATCCTTGAATTTTATGTTTAGTTCCAGGTTTAATTATGTAGTCACATTTAATACCTATATTTTTCCCAGAAGGATGTTTTATAGTTGTTGATATACCACACAATGCTTCATTCAATAAAATTGGTATTGTGAGCACAAGATCATTGCCTATTCTTTTTCTATTTTTTTCAGTATTTTCCTTAAATACAAATATTATATCACCAGGTTCATTATAATTTTCATTTTCATCACTTTTACCCTGAAGAACTACATATTCACCTTCAGTTGTTCCTCTTTCAATAGGTATTTCAACATATTCTTTACTTTCAACATATTTATTACCTTTACATTTTATACATCTGTCCCCTGGATTTATCCAGGTTCCCCTTCCTCTACATTCATTACATGGAAATTGTTGTCTAGATATCATTGGACCCATTTGTCTTGTTACTGTCATCATTCCACTTCCATCACAAGTTTTACATTTTACAACGCTTTTTCCTGATTTTAATCCAGAAGCAGAACAATTATCACAACAGACAGAACGTGTTATATTAAATTTTTTAACACCTCCATTCATCATCTCTTCAATTCCTATCTTAAGTTCAAATTTTTTACTAGGACCTTTTCTCTGTCTGAAATTACTACCTGTTGCTCCCATATTAGCGAACATATTACCAAAGGGCATTCCACCCATTCCTGCCATACCTCCCATTCCACCTCCAAAAAAACTTCTAAAAATATCTTCAGGATTTACATTAGCACCTCCCATTCCATTATTACTTAGACCTTCTTTACCAAATTGATCATATACTTTTCTTTTTTCTGAATCACTAAGAACTTCATAGGCTTCAGATACTTCTTTAAATTTTTCTTCCGCTGCTTTGTCACCTTGATTTTTATCGGGATGATATTTAATAGCTAATTTTCTATAAGCTTTTTTAAGGTCATTTTCAGACGCACTTTTTTCTACCCCTAAAATTTTATAATAATCGCTCATTTAATATTATTATAATATTTTGTTTAAGTATTTAATAAATCATTCTTTCTTTGCTGTATAAATTTCAAACTTATTTAATTTAACCATACAGTATGGACAATGAAAGGGACCTATACTATTTCCTGTCATTTTAGATGTTGATACAATATGTAGTTTCATACATTTACTGTGAAAACTATGCTTAGTAATATTCTCTTTTGAACAACTAGTTATTGTATCACCTTTTTTATATTCTACCATACATATAGCACAAGTTGTATTAACATCATCTTTTGTTTCAATTATCTCAGATTTTCTTTTTTTAAGGTATGATATTCGTGCTTTAGTTAGAGCCCATTTTCTTTTTTCGTATTTAACGTCACAGGTATAAGTAAACCCACTACGAAGTCTCATTATTATCTATTGACCCATTAACATTTAAGTAATTATTAGATATCAGATCAATAATTTTAAGAATTGTATATGAATATATGTACGGATTCAGACTCCATATTTCTGGATATATCCAAAAAGTTTTATCTATAAATGGTTTATAAAAAAATTGAATTAATCCTCCTAATGAGAATGATTTAATACCTGTTTCGTCTGGCCTTAACCAAATATTACCCATACCTCTCCCAAACTCCAGAGACATAACGTATACAAATAATATAATAGGTGTATAATATAAAGTTTCTTCACTAATAGTCATATAATCCAGAATAGACATTATTTAATATAATATTATAGAATTTATTTAACTTTATTCTGCGCAGTATACTTATTTGTAGATTAAGAATATAAAGTTTGTAAAATTTATCTGTTTTTTCTACGTATTTATAAATACCTGAATATTTTGTGCTCTTATCTATATCCTTAAAATATCTACACCTAAATATTTTATAGTTACTATTTAGGGTATTATTTAAATCATAATAAAAATTTGGTTTAATAAAAATTAGATTTTGGTTTTTAACTATATTGTCAGAATAATTAATAATTATATTGTTACTATTAATTTCCACATCTTTAGTATTTATATTGAATAGATTTATAAAAATTATTTTATATCCCTTATTGTTGTAATAATGACTAAAATATTTATAATTATTTTGAATATCAAGTAATACTGTAATTATAATTTTATCCTTATAAGGTTCTATTTTTTGTAATAAACTAGATAATGATTCATCTCTCATTTTATCGAAATCTAAAACGTATTCACCTAGTAAGATATTTTTATAATTATTACTTTCATGATTATTACTTATCTTATAAAATTCTCTATCAGTCATATTAACCTTTAAATTTTCATCCGGAAATCTCCATAATTCATTACCTACTAAATTTAAATCTTCAAATGTATCAAAAATCCATATGTTTTTATAGCTAAAAGACATCCTTATAGTTTGAATATTAGTAATTGGAAACTCTAGTTTTTTCACTAATATATCATTGATCATGATCTCTTTGTTGTAATCTTTTATTAATGCTATATTGTTAATATTGGTTTTTCTATCAATATTTACAGAGATATCTCCAAATTTATTATGAATAAGTTTAATATAGTCAAAAAAATCACCCAAATATTTAGCTCTTAATTGAATTCCTTTTAACAGATTATTTTTTTTTAAACCTATTGTATCATCTGTTTTATTGGCTATATAGGAATTAATAAAAATATTTGAATATGTTGTTATTTTACTAAAATAATATCCTATAATAAGGAGTATAAATTCTTCTAGTTGTAAATTAAAGTTTGAATATGAAAAATTAAACCAATTATAGTATAGTTTGAAAAATGATATTATATCTTCACCTAAAAAAATGTATTGAATTCCATCCAGATGCTGAAGATTTTGGGTGCATATAATAATATTAGAAGGATTATATACATGAAGTTTATTATTAAATATTTTTGAAATAAACCAGTTTATTGAACCTGTTGTAAATTTTTGATATTCATATTCATCTATATCTACTTTAACAATATCTTTTTTACCGTTAACCGAAAAGCAATTAAACTTATTTTTCAGGTTATAATCATTTTTGAAGATATAAGATTTATTTATATCTACAGAATTTAATGGTATTGTTTTAAATAACTTATTAGTAAAAATAATATAGTTATGTATTTCATCTGAATCATAAATATTTTTATAAAATTTAGTTATTATTTTATTAAATTTACTTGTGTTACTAAGTAAAAGTTTAATATTTGAATTTACAAGTAAATCCATATAAGCATTCATACTAAAAAAAGACGCTTCATTTTCAATTAAGAACACAACTGTATATCTAGGTATTTTAATTATTGAAAATCTGAATTCTTTGGGAATAATGCTTTTTATCTTTATAGTATTCTGTATAACATTAGAATCTGCTACTTTTGATTCTTTATCCTTAATAAAAGTAAGATTATTCATATTAAATCTATCACTAGAGATTAAAATTTTAGTATTTAATTTAAATAGATTATTAGCTAACATTACTATTAATTAATAATTTATTTTTAATATTGTTACATATTTGTTTTTAATACCTCTATTATCAATTGTTTTATTAATTTAACATCATTAAGGTCTACCATTTCAAATGGAGAATGTATATATCTTATAGGAGTTCCAATATATTGAACCATTGAATTAAATAATTTAGAGTAAGTTTTTGAATTTGACGCTCCATAGCCTGAACTAAATACAATCTGTGGAAATATTCCTATTTTTTTTCCTATTTCTCTTATTTTTAGACCAAATTTATATGTATCTTCATAATTTCGCGTTAATACTGGACCATTACCTAAATCAATATCACCTATTAGTTTATTAGGTATTCCTACTTGGTCGGATGAGGGACTAGAATCTAATACAATAATATAATCTATTTTTTTGTCTAGATTTGTGCTAAAACTTCCAAGTCCTATTTCTTCTCTGGATGAAAAATGGATTATAAGGTTATATTTTAATTGTTCCATATTTTTGTCAAAGTATTTCATTATTTCGTATAGATTAAATCCACTAACCTTGTTATCTAGACCTGAGGATATAACTTTATCACCCCCTAATACTGAAAAGTTAAGATCAAAAAGAATCACATCTCCGGGTTCAACTATTTCAATTAGTTCTTCATATGACATACCCATATCACAATATCCCAATCTTTTATCATTGGGTCCTATACCTAATCTAAGATGAGGAGGAAAAGAACCTATAACTCCCTTGAATCCTGACTTCATATGTATAACACTGTTTCCTAACAATATATCCATATCAAAGCCTACCGATTTAACTATAACTTCTCCAGATACACTTACTTTAACTACTCTGAGATGAACTTGGTCAATATGAGCATCTAATAATATTGTTTTATCTTTTTTAGTTTTTGATTTAAAAGTAACTGATTCATCTACAGCCCTATATTTTGTAAAATTTTTAAAATTAAAACTCATCACATATTCAGCAAATTGTTCTTCATTATTTGATGGAGAAGGTGTCATACACATCTCTTTTAATACATTTAGATCAAGATTATTCATACTTATCATATATAAATATTTTTGTTTTTATTTAGATATTAAAATAATTTATTAAGTATGTATGAGATTTCTAACAATACTTTAGATATCAAATTTAGAACTATAAGCAATTTTACGTCATATCTTAAAGTAATAAAATCACTTAGCTTTATATATTATGAGCAAAACCTTATGAAAAAAAAGATTATGATTAATTTAGATGGATTTATAACACTAGATTATGTTGATAACGTTAGTCTTTTTTATAGAATTATTTCTAATTTCAAGATTATTTTAGATAAGGTAGAAATAGCTCCTAGAGATGTAGATATTTCAAATTTACTAATTTTATATAATAAATCATATGATAAATATATAATTTTAGGTTTAGAATTTGATAATCAACAAAATAATCTGTATGATGTATTTAGTAAAAAATTTAATATAAATTTTAACAATTTTTCTAAAAATTTACAGATTATCTATTTTTTAGATAATATAAATGATGACGATGAAAAAATTATAGAATCAGATATGTATATGTATGATGTATCAATTATAACGAATAAGTATCCTGTTAATAAATATTTACCTATAACTGTCATGAAACAAAAATTTTCTATATTTTTATCTAATGTCTTATACTTTATAAAACACAATTTTCATGAGATAGGCAAATCAGACTATATAATAATATCTAAACATAAATACAATTCAAAATTAATGAATTTAGATTATATAATAGGACTTAAAAATTATGAAATAATAGGAGTAAAAGACAGAAATGGTATCAAAAATAAAAGTCATAATTTATCTGTTATTAAGGATTTATTCAAAAAGAATGATACTGGTATAAGAGATCTTGATATAGATTCATTTTATAAATCATATGATTATATAATATTTAACACAAAGTTTATAATAAACATTATAGACAAAATTCAAGAAAAAAACATCATAGACTTGAGTATAATATGTAGTTATTATAACCAATTCTAGATTTTTTTATCAAAACTGATAGATAACCATCTTGGATTTCTTTTAATGTATAGTTTTATTGATGTCATGAAATCACAAATATTATCTACATAACCTATACTTTGGTTAAACTCTTCTAGAATTTTTTCAGGTATATCGTCTTCAAGATTTATTTTAAAGTTAACAATATAATCATTATGTTTATTATCAACGTTATTTACGAATTTCATTTCAACTACATTATACAAGTCATTAGATTCAACTCTACTAGCCTTTAATAGTATCCACTTATTCATCAAAACATAATATACTGAAAAGATTTTAATTAATGTTTATATTTACAGTTTTTCAAATTTTTTCAATTTAAATTTGATAACAAATATTCCCTGAGAAAAGGATTAATAATAGCAATTAATGAGCAAAGATTTCAATTTTAGTGAAATTATTCCACTTGTTGGAAATAGATTCTTAGATGTAACACCCAATCAACAAGATAAGAATATCATGCTTATTGCCGAAGACAATAATATACATGATTCTGATGCTGTTGCTGTTTATAGTAAACGTGATAAAAACCTGATAAAACTAGGATATATCATAAAAGATAAAAATGTCTATGTGAGAACAATAATTGATAGTATAAAATCTATAAAACTAATCAGATCTAGGGATAAAAATTCCTTCAATGAATATTATTATTATCTAGGTATTAATCTAATGTGATTTAATTATTTGTTTATAGTATAAATTATATCTTAATAATATAAGTATGAAGGAAGTACTATTTATTTTTTTATGTGCGTTTGTTTTATTTACAATATTGAAAAATAATACTAAAAATATTGAAGGATTTGGAACTAAGACAAGAATGGCTTATTCTAAATTTATTAAATTGAAGCAGGAAATTTATACTGATATTCTCTCTAAAACTGAAAAAGTTATGAACAGATTGAATATACCTTTCTTTTTATCATCAGGAACTTTGTTGGGATACTATAGAGAAGGTAAGATTTTAGATCATGACTATGATTTAGATGTTGGAATATTTAAGAAAGATTATACAGTAAGACTAATAGATGAGATGGAAAAAGAAGGATTCTATAACTACAGAAATTTAGGTGATGTTGAAAGAGGATTTGAAATGAGTTTTTATCTGCCTAAAAGTAAAATAGGTAAATATGCTAAAATTGATATTTTTGTTCACAATAATGAACAAATAGGTTTCAAAAAATATATGTATTGGGCATCTTATAGAAAGCCTGATTATGTCAAAAGAATTAAATATAGAGTGAGCGCATTTAATATTAAACCAATTAAATTTAATGGTGTTAGAGTAGGTATACCATCTGATACTGAGTTGTATCTTAGAGAACATTATGGCTCAGATTGGAAGACTCCTAAAAAACCAGGAAAAGGTGGTTATTACTATGCTACATCACCTAAATCAATTGTAGAAGAATAAGTTATTAATTAAATAAAATATCTATATGTTTTTTCTGATATTATTAATATGAGTAATTCAGAAAAAAAATATAAAAGAGTATTCAGTGTTGGATGCTTTGACCAATTTCATTATGGTCATAAAAAAATACTCACAACAATGAGAGAATATGGTGATGAACTTATAATAGGTATACATGATGACAGTAGTATAGAAAAACTTAAGAAACTGTCACCTAATGCTCATAAAAAACTAGAAGATAGACTTAAAGATTTAAAACCTTATTGTGATAGAATTTTTATCATAAATTCAACCGACCCTACAGATGCTCTTGTAGGTATCATATCAAATAATGACAATAAAGAAAATTCAGTGTTTATTAGAGGAGATGATAATCAGACGTTTCCAGGTAAAAAATTCGTCGAAAATAAAATATCAATACACTATCTTCCTTATACTGAATCTGTATCCGCTACAAAGATTAGAAAAGATTTGGGATTAATATAATTCTTTTTAACATAATATAATTTTCTCAATTTTATTATAATGGACAATAACTTTAATAAAATTGTTTTTTTGTTACTATGTGTTTTAATAGTTAGTGCAGTATTAGCAAAACCTGGTATTGAGGGTTTTAGTCCTATGGATATTGTTATGAATCCTGGACGATGGGTAGGAGACCAAGTAGGAGGTTTATGGAGAGGTGTTTCTGGTCCTGCGGTTTTTGCTAGAGATGTGTATTATAATATGTTTCCTAATTATACAATGATTACAAGATATTTTGATAAAAAGAATGAATATATAAGAGCTAATAAAGGTTTACCACAAACAAGACCTCTTCATGGAAGTATAAGACTTAACTATAATGTTCAAAGAAAAGATAAAGACTCTGCTTTTAAATTTGGTCTGGGTAAAAATCCAGTTATAGGAAAAAGCATTCTCAACTCACTTGTTTAGACTTAAAAATAACTAAAATTTAATATTTATATGGAAAAATGGTTATTATTTTTCATAAAAATATTTAGTCTTCAGAAATACAAGAATATTATCAAATGTGAAGGATTAAAAACAGTTTTAAGAAATAGAAAAGCACTCAAAATCAATAACATTCTTCTAGATTATTTTATTAGAAATGGATTATATACTAAATTACTATCAGCACATAACAGACTTTTGTATCTAAAAATATACTACCATCTATCAAAAAATAAGTTTAGAGGTGCTCAAACAACTGCTAAAACGAAGATTTATAATTCACTTAAAAAATCTAATCAAATAAGATATAATAAAAAATACATATTTTCAATAGGAATTAATGATTATATATCATTTCCTAAATTATCATGTGCGGTTAATGATGCTAATAGTATATCAACTTTCTTTTCTGATAATTTTAACTTTTATGGCGAATCTATAACTAATGAATATGCTAACAAATTTAATATTGAAAAATTATTCAAAACAAGATTGTATAATATATTATCTAAAAATGATTTACTCGTAATATCTTTTCATGGACATGGTATCACATTAAATATCTCTGAAGTTGATTATGGATTTATTGTTCCTATTGATTCTCCTGAAGAACCTACACCTGGTGATTTAATATCAATGAATGATATATCAAATTGGATTAAATATTTAAATTGTAATCATGTATTAATTTTATTAGATTGCTGTTTTTCTGGTATGTCGCTCAACACAAGGGCAAGTCATTGTAGCGATTCAGTAACAAAAATTAACAAAATCTTGAAAAAGAAAAATAGAATTATAGTAAATGCGGGTATGGACGATGAAGAAGTATGTGACTCTGGATGGAATAATAACTCACCATTTGTTGGTGCTATAATAAGTTATCCTGACTATAAAATTACACATGGTTCAGTTATACGTCTTTACTATTATCTTATGAATACAATACCACAAAATTTTTCTCAAATACCGACTTTAGGTAAACTGCCTGGAGATCAAGGAGGAGACATTTTTCTATCTTTATAGTATTAATCTTCTAGGAATTAAATTATCAATAGTTTTAAATTATTAATAATCTAATTATATTATTAGTAATTATCCTCTTTGTAATAAAGTAAAATTAATATCATCCTAATTTAAAATATAGTATTTTAATTTTTGATATTTTGTTTCTATATTAATATGAAAAAAAGTATAAGCGTATTGTTTTTATACCTTTTATCATCTACACAATCAATATCACTAAATATGTATAACAGACAGTCTATTATCAGATCACTTCCACTACTCGCATCGGCCAATATAAATCTTGATGATGATACTCCCAAACCACCACAGACAATAATTCAAAGTGACAATAATGATTTATATTTTTATGGACCTGTTTCTCAAGAATCTACAACAATATTAAGAACTCAACTCGTTGAACTTGACAAGAAATCAAGAACATTTGAACTTACATATAATTCACCACCACCACCTATAAATCTTCATATTCAAAGTGGAGGTGGTTCTCTACTTCATACGTATTATATTGTGGATTTGATTAAAAATCTAGAAACACCTGTTTATACATATATAGATGGATTTGCTGCTAGCGCAGCTACACTAATAAGTGTAGCAGGAGATAAACGATTTATGACTAAAAACTCAATGATGTTAATACATCAGTTATCCAGTCAGAACTCTGGCAAATTTTTAGAAATTGAAGATGATATGAGCAATCTAAAAACAATGATGGCACTTCTTAAAAAAATTTATCTAGAAAATACAAACCTTACTGAAGAAATATTGACTGAATTGTTAAGAAAAGATCTTTGGTTAACTTCAGATATATGTTTAGAATACGGCTTAGTTGATAAAATTATTTAAAAAGAGAAGCAAACGAACGGTCTTGTTTAATTTTAGCACTCTCTGAATTAAAAACCGGCTTTACCATCTTAGGTTTCATAACTTGAATTTTTTTAGCTTCTTCTTCTTCAGCTAATCTTTTTTGTTCATTTTTGAACGTAACAAACTTATCCATTTCAGATGAATATTCATCTAAAGTTGATAAATCAACACCATCTTTATCAAAAAGTAAATTATTACCAATATGGAGATGAAAGTTATCCTCGTTAACCAATTTATTTAGTTTACCTATATTATTATCTACATATCCTTTAATCTTGTTAAAATAACCAAAACTTCTCGCTGTTTTTATTGATTCATAGTTTTTTTCAAGTTCACCTAATATTTTATTAAGTTGTGCTTTTAATCTCGAATCATTTTTTAGTTGGATATTTTTTTCTAATAAATTCATAACAAAAATACTGGAATTTCTTTCTTCTACTTTATCAAGATATTCATTTATGGTCTTATTTAGCCTGTATTCAAGATTTCTTCTCTTTTTTTCATGTAATTTAGACTTTGATTCATTTTTTTTGGGTTTACTGCTTTTAACAGTAGTCCATTCTGAATTATCCTCAGGTGCGGCTACTTGAGGACTTTTAATAGAACGAGGTTTATATAGCTTATTTGAACTTTCCATTAATGTATATTTATAATTAAAAATCTTTAAATACATATAAATTTCTTCTTATACAAA
>MDTG01303038.1_pt1 | contig 10779 bp, 8 predicted proteins | sample 811421 | NCBI WGS metagenome assembly MDTG01 (sample SAMN05326645, study PRJNA326480) | marine metagenome | isolation source: seawater | place: Pacific Ocean: South East | collected 2011
ATAAATTGATTACTAATGTCTGTTCTATTCATGATGAGTGTTTTTAAACCATGATAACGAGCGACAAAATATAGAACGAGATCCCAACCAAAATGCGGTGTAGAACGGAAGAAAACAAATTTTATGTTAGGATTTCCGATCAAATAAGAATTGAAGAATCTAAGTAGTTCAATGAAAAGCTCTTTTTTAGAATTGTGGGAGTCCGGTACGGCGGTAAGTCTGTCCATTGTGGACATAAAATAACGTTCACACTCCAACATTGAAGCCATAAACGACGAATCTAACGGAATATCTGAATAGTCTTTTCCGCCCACAATTGCCCGGCGGACATTTTCAGCATGATAAAAATTGTTTGGGTCTATTCTCGTACATTTTGCGAGTGGTGACTCGGACGGAACCGCTTCACCAGCAATATAGCTAGACAATTTTGATGAAAGTTGATCATCCTCAAAAACTTTCAGTTGGAATTTTTTTTCCATATTCGCAGCAATAATGTTTCCCAACTTGCTTATTCCTCATTCTATAAATTTAAGACTAGCTTTGCGGCCGAATCCGCACCTTTTTTGTCCAATGCAAGAAGGGAATTTTTGTGCGCCAATTGTTGTTCAGAACTTTTTTTGAACGCTACAGCTTCACTCCAGCATTTTTCAGGCGACTTACAATTCACGCCAAGTCCGGCTTTCTCGAGCCTGCTCGAGTTTTCGATCATCTCAGCATTTCCGTCCTCATAATAGGTAAAAATACGCCCGCCTGCGAGAAGCACATCTGTTGTGGTCCCGATCCCGGGCCTGATAATTGCAGCGGCAATTTGACTGTACATTTTTGGGGAAAAATCTGCCGGTTGCATCCACTTGGGTAGGTTAAAATTTATCAAGCTCGGTTCAATCCATATTGTCGAGAAAATCGAAGGTCCTGTAGATGCGATGGATTTCAGTAATGTTGAGATTTTATCTGATACCTGACCTCCCTTACCACATGAAATTAAAACATCATTTTTTGGTGATTCAAAATGCAATTGGCTGAGTCGATAAAGCCCCACAGGATAAATATTTGCAAATTGGCTCAGATACTCTGGCGTGAACAAACTGGTCGCCAAAATTTTGGGATGATGTTTTTTTAATAATGCCTCAGAATGTTCAAATATGGACGGTTTGCATCCATGAATTGCTTTGTGCCAAAAAAAAGTCCCTGATAGGACTGCATCCGGACGAAGCCCCAAAATTTCGATCAAATTATCGCAAACAACATTATCAAATTTATCCAGGGAAGGGAGCTCTGTAAGCCAATCCCTAACGCCTCCATCCAGCCACCGTTTGGCACTTATACCACAAGAAAAATCAACGACATTAGGCACTGCAACATCATTCAACTCTGCTAGTTTTCTGACAGCGCTAGCTGGCGCAAATAATGTTGTTTGCGCCCCAAGTTTAGACAGTGAAATGCTCAAAGACATCATGCGACGTACATGACCAAAACCATTGTCACAGGCTATTAGTGCGATGTTTTTAGACATTGGGAAAAGTTGTCATATATCCCATTGTGGCGTAAACGAGACCGTCAATTTTTTCAATTTCATTTCGATGTAATTGATGCCAACCATCAAAAATCAATTTACTTTTTGAAGACTTTACATAAGTCTCAGCGGGGACGTTTTCCGGATGGTTATTTAAAATAAGAATTACATCATTTTTTTGAATTGCAACGTCCAAATTCTCTTCCGCAATCATTCCTTGATTCTCTATGACCTGCGGCGCTATCACCGCATCCCAACCAGACAGGCTTTTTACGCTACGAGATAGTATTTTAGCGATTTCGATTGAAGCAGATCCCCGTAGGTCAGTCGTTTCCGGCTCGCCTTTAAATGCCAATCCCACGATTAAAACCGACAATTCAGATATCGGCTTATTAATACGTTTAGCAAAGCGCTCTACCACCGAGACTACGTATTTCATGGCATTTTCGTTAACGCGTCTGCCTGCTTGACCCAAAATAATTCCTTCACGCTGTGCGAATGGTGTTGAATTAAATATCAAAGGATCTTTTGTTAGGCAATATCCCCCAACACCAGGACTCGGCGTCGGTATTGGATTACGTGGATAACCATCGTTAGCTGCGCGAATGACTTCAAAAGCATCGACATTATATTGGTCAGCCAGAAGTGCTATTTCGTTAGCAAAGGCAAATGATAGGTCACGAAAAGTATTGTTAGCGAGCTTAACGATTTCGCTGGCTTCTAACGATGCTGTGCGAACAATTGACGGCGTCATTGAAGACCAGAACTCAGAAGAGTGGCGCATACAGCTTGGAGAATAGGCGCCAATTATTTGCGGAAGTCTCTGCAACTCATGCATAGCACGCCCCTCAACCGTACGCTCGGGTGCAAATGTTACGTGGAAATCCTCTCCAGCCTTCAAAGCGCTCATTTCTTCAAGTAAGGGGATAACAACTTCTCGAGTTGTGCCTACCGGTACAGTAGAGCGCAGCATTATTTGGTCACCACGCCTCAAGCGCGAGGCAATCAAATGTATGACGTCGTTAAGCGAGTCCAAACTAGGAAGATTATCTTCGTTTAGCGGTGTGCTAACTGCTATGATATACACTGAATGATGGTCTTCGCCCAGTTGAGAGGTAAAGGTGATTTGTTTACGATCCTGGTTGACATTGAGCATGTCTTTGAGGCCAGGCTCAAGAATATGAGGTTCACCGGCTAGTAGCTGTTCCACAAGTTCCGCATTTAAATCTACACCAGTGACAAGGTGGCCAAGGTTTGCAAGTGAGACGGCGAGCGTTAATCCGACATAACCCAAGCCAAAAACAGCGACTTTCTTGTATTTTTCTTCCTGCTGCAACAGATCGAGGAAATCTACGACATCCGTCAAAATATTATCTTCATCAACCAAAAGAACATGCCTGATTGATTCGGAGCTGTGTCGTCCAGCTTCTCTAACGCGACGATAAATTTCAGATATTACTCTCGTTGAGGGCATCGATGCCGGAATTGTTATGGGGTCTTTCACCATAATTGTGCTTACGGGTGAAAAGAAATCTACACCCTTTGCATATGCGCGACGTAAATCACCATCCGTTAAAATACCCAAAAGTTTGTTGGACTCGTCAAGTATCAAAGCTAGACCAACATGCGTTACTTGTCTGGACATTGCAGCCATCTTGCGGAATGTCGCGTCAACAGTATCATCAACATTTACGACAACAGCAAGTTCAGATAGATTCTTAGTCATGCTGTAATGGTGTCTCTTCATAATTATAGATCATCTTAGTGCCCTGATAACTGCCTGATCGTGGACTTGCAAAGCGACCTCGATAATAATCACGATTGAGGAGTTCTGCGTCGCTAAGTTCGCGGTTTTCCTGTCCAATAGCTACTTTCCAACCAGGATGATCACTATCCATAGCGTTTTTTCGCTCTTGCAGAGAAAGAGAAGAAAAATCTGATAGCTCCTGCATGTGGGCTGGCGTTATGGATACAGGTCCATCGCGCGCATCATCCGCACCTTCAATCGTAAAATGTCGCTCAATGACGTCTGCACCGAGTGCCATTGCGGCCTTGGTTCCCATTATTCCATCTCTGGCAACTAACGAATGATCGGAGTAGCCTACAACGGGTGCAATCCTGCGCAACCATTCCATACGCGCCAAATGCATTTGATCAATAGGAGTGGGGTATAATGTTACACAATGTAAAAATGCATAGTTATTGTCTGATAAAATGTTTGCGGCGTGCAGGATTTCTTGGTCATAAGTTGCGCCAGTTGACACAATTATTTCATCAAATTTAGATGACAGTTCACGCAGCATTGGAAAAGATGCACAATCATAACTTGCTACTTTAATTGTATCAAAACCAATTTCAGAGAGCGTATCAACGTGCGCACGCGAGAAACAAGTCGTCATCGGCTCAATGCCGTTTTCTCGACAAAGAGCAATAAATCGCTCCGTGTCTTTATCACTCACTTCAAGTGTTTTTAAACGTTCGAATTCATCTTTAAAAGGCCGCTTAATCGAAAGCATTTTACCATCTATTTCCAGGCCTTCTTCAAATTGAGGTCGGAAGGCGAGTGTGTCTACTTTGATCGTCTGCATTTTGCCATGTGTAGCGCCGGATTTAGCAGCAGCTTCAATCATTCTGGCAAGTAAATCAAAGTTTCCATTATGATTTTGGCAGAACTCGGCGATTAGTTTCGTCATTTATTTTATCCTGAAATTCTAAATTAATTAGGCTAGCCTGTAGGATTGATGCTCATAATTAAATTTGAACAAGGTATCGTATTGTTTGCCAATTCTGCTGCTACTAGCCCAGATTATGATCTCCTTGTTAGACTTTTATTACCAATCATGAACCGGTGTTATTTCATAACTCAAAGATTTGTCTAAATTCGCGTGGAGTATACTGTTATTTACTGCCAAAATACATTGAGATCGCGATAAAAAATGCTAGCAAGTTGAAAATTGGCAGCACATGGATGCTTTTTGTTTCATCTTACGCCTTTAAACTCTGCAAATATCTGTTGATTATGAATTGATCTGTCTTTTCAACAGCCTCAAATGTCGCGCCTCCCATATGGGGCGTTATTATTAAATTCTTATTGGCCTTAGCGTAGTCTATCAGCGGGTGTGATTTGCTGTTAATTTCATGTTCATTTTCTAGCACGTCAACGGCGGCGGCGCTGATTTTTCCTGAATTCAGCGCATCTAGCAATGCGCTACTGTTCACTATTGCACCGCGAGCCGTATTAATTATAACCGCACCCTGTTTCATCAGATTAAACTGTTCTGCGCCAATCATATGACGCGTTTTATCTGACAAATGAACATGAAGACTGATGATGTCACTTTCTTTTAGTAAAGTGGTCAAACAATCGACTTTTTTGACACCATTAGGAGGCTCTATATTTGCTGGATCTAGTGCAATAACAACCATGCCTAACGCTTGGGCCGTTCGAGCAACTTTTGAACCAAGCCGGCCACACCCAATAATGCCTAAAACCTTTCCCGCAGCTTCTCGTCCCCTCCAGGCACTCACATTCCACTGTCCATCTTTTACGTCGTCAAAAGCTTGTGGTATTTTGCGCAAAGCAGCAAGCATAAGCGCAATAGTGAGTTCAGATGTTGCACTTATAGTGTCAAGCAACGCGAACTGTTCCTTCAAGTGAAAAACATTTATTCCGTTTTGCTCGGCAGCTTGCATATCTATATGATCAAGGCCTGTTGTTGGAGATAAAATAGCTTTCAACTTGGAACCATTTTTCATAACCTCGGGCCCAATTTTTGTATTAAACCGTACGAGAGCTGCATCGAAATCAGGCGCCAGGCGCTCGAAATCTTCTTGGCTCATTGGCCGAGCTGTCAGCTCAAATTTTTCGGCCGCTAACTGTAATCCTTTTTCACTGAAACTATCAGGTTCTGGGCAAAACACTTTTTTCATTGCTGCATGGCTTCTTTAAGCAACAGTTCCGCCAGCATAAAATCATGTCGCGTGTCAATATTTATCGACTCATCCACGCTCATCTCAAACCCCAAGCAATTTTCACCAACAATGGTGTTTTTAGCTGCAATGAGCTTCTGTTTTGAGAGATAAATGGCACCGTTGCGGATAAAGACTTTTGGCAAGACTTGACGTGGCCTCATATCTTCAAAGCCTTGCTCAATATAGTTGACGACCCTGTTACCGATCAATCGTTTCATACGAAATGGATGTTCGCCGCCAACTGAGACGACAGATACAACACTGTCGCACTCATTTTGCTCCATTAAATTCAAGGCAGTAATTATGTGTGAACTGGTACGCAAAGGAGATGTGGGCTGCAACATAAGCACTGCATCGTAAGTGATCTCCCGTTTCTTTTCCATAAACTCCAAACAGTGTTTTAGAACAGGATGAGCTTGCGCTTGGTCACTTGCAAGTTCTGCTGGCCGTAAAAAAGGGACTTGAGCCCCCAAGGTTTCAGAAATGTCTGCTATTTCTGGATCTTCTGTACTCACAACCAAGTCGTCAATTTGTTTAACTTTAAGAGCTTCGGATATCGTGTGGTATATCAATGGCTTGCCGGCAATCGGAGCAATATTTTTTCGAGGCACTGATTTGGACCCCCCGCGAGCGGGTATAATAGATAAAATTTTCATGAAAAACTTTCCCGTGTGGCGGCGAATTCACCTAATTTTTGATTGCATGCCAACGTTCAAATTCTCTTTCCTGAATAGGATATTGAGTGGGCTTTTCGTCTTTTTTTGAAAAAAACTCATCGCATGCTATGCGCGCACCCGGAAATTTAAGTGAATAATATTCATCCAAAAACATGAGAGATTTTGTCACCATTCTATCCCAAGCAAATGGCAAGGCAACCAAATGACTTGCATATAAGTCACAATCCATCAGCACAGCCATAAATCGGGTTTCTATAAATTGATCAGCCTGCATGGTTTCGTTGAAATCGCCTTTCACCAATACAACATTGTCTAATCCTAGATGTTTTGCTTTTTTCTCTAAAACTGCGTCACTGGTATCTGCAAAATTGTTTGATGTGGAGATGGTTTGAGCATTAGGCACGAAACCTTTTTTAAACTCAGTCATTTTCATAAGCTTATTGTGCGCCTCTAAATGAGCGTCGGTAATTTTTCCGCTTTCATGCAATTGATTGAAAGCGCAAGGGTCATCTTTTTCGTGATAAACAGGTGGAAAACCTGAAAAACTATCGAACCCATATACTTTTTTGTCACTACCAAGCTCTTTAAGGAGCATGGCTGTTGAGAGGAGCGATTTACCGCGATAAACACCAACCTCTAAAATGTCACCCTCGAGTTGTTCATGATTTTTTCGAATAAACTCATAGTAAGGGGAAAGCTTAATTTGTGATCGATAGTCATCGATCTCCATAACATTAAATTCCCATTTATCGATCAATGAAATCAAAGCTAATCCTGTGTGACGGTAAAGAGCCAATTTTTTCAGCAGTTTATTTTACATGAAAAGTCTTTTTATGCTTTTCCGCTTAATACGAATCTTTGAAAATATTGCATTTTTTCACTGGAGAGCGAGCGGTATGGATAACGACTTGGACCAAAGAAAGGGCTAAAAGCATAGTTTACTCTTGGAAGGTATTGTAGTACCAAAACTCTACGCCTACCTTTATTTACACGACCCCCGTAATGAAGCATTCTGCTTGTGTCAGCGAATACGACAGAGCCGCTTTTGACAACAACTTTAACCTCATCTTGAGGTTTCAGGTGTCCTGCAAATTCATTGTCCGGAACATGATGATTTTTCCAGTCATAATTTATGGCTTGGCTGATTTCTTCAGATCTTTTAGCGGGGATGAAGGTGAGCGGGCCATTATCGACTCCCACATCATCCAGATAGACAAATACTTTTAGCTGACGCGATGCATCATGATCAAAATGATAAAATTGACTGTCTTGAAAGGGTAGGTCATTTTCAACTGTATGCCAGATACTTGCATATCCAAGATAGGGAACTTCACCCAAATATTCTGTCACAGAGGCTATGATTGTTGGAGAAAGAGCGAACTCTAAAACCTCTTGATATTGCGCTAATCCGGCTGGATCTCGGGGTTTAAACACATAGTAAGCACCCGGCTTTGGGCGTTTAATCAATTCACTTTCATGAATTGGCAAATTCAATAATTTGTCTATCAATGCAGAATATTCAGGTATATTTTCTCGAGCGACATCGGGCTTAAGGAGAATATAGCCATTTTGATTTTCAGGTAAGAGGGCTTGGTTAACAAAAGGTAGAGATCGATAATATTTTTTTGAGGGCATCAATATTCTGACAAGGCCACCCATTATTTTGTCGTAGAACTTCCTACCTTTCCAAGAGCTGGAAAAAAAAGAAGCGGGATTATATATCAAACACCACAGAAATTGCTTCACAGCCGCCGACAATTTAGTTACTCTCCGTCTGAACTTAATAGCTGATGGCAGCTAGAAAAAATTAGCTAACTATAAAAACAATCCACTAACCAGCCAGTCATTAATCTACATGCTCTGATAGCAAAGACTGAAAGTCGGGTCAATTGGTCAAAATACAGGGACCATCGCGCGCCGCATCTGTCATTTTTCCGCTATTTTCCTGTCCCTCTCTCCGGCTTTTGCCATTTTTCTGAATGTATCGTTTCGCTCCAGTAATTCCTCATAATTTCCGGACCCAATAATTCGGCCTCGTTTCATGACATGAATGACATCGCAATCCTGTATCGTCGTGAGCCTATGTGCGATTAAGATAATAGTTTTTTGATCCTTCAGCTTTTGGATAGATGACATTACGATATCCTCAGTAATACCGTCGAGCGCGCTTGTTGCTTCGTCGAAGATCAATATTTCCGGATTGTTATATAACGCTCTGGCTATTCCAATTCTTTGGCGTTGCCCACCACTTAATTTCACACCATTTTCACCTGTAATTGTATCGAAACTGTCATCCAGATCTTTTATGAAGTCGTCTATACCTGCAACTTTTGCGGCCAATTCAACGCGTTTCATGTCAATAGATTTCTCTGAGAACTCAAATGCTATATTTCTAGATATGGAACTATTGAGCAATACAATTGTTTGTGGAACATAGCCAATTTTGCTGCGCCAAGATTCAATGTTTTGTTGATTTAATTCGGTTCCATCGATTGATATCTTGCCGCCCTGTGAATTGAAAATTCCAAGTAGCATGTCAACTAAAGTGCTTTTTCCTGCACCACTCTCACCAACAAAAGCTATGCAAGAGTTTTTTTCAATTGTAACTGAGAGATCATCGATAATTTTCTTATCACTGTCGGGATACTGAAATTGTATATTTTCAAGATCAATCTTATTGTTAAAGGTGATGTCCTCTTTAAATGTGCTAGGTTCGATGTTGTATTGAGACACCTGCAACTCGTTTTTATACACAATTAGTTCATCATACAGGGCCTCGAGTGCGGGATAGTGATAACGCGCTTTGGTCCAACTTTGGTATATTTGTTGCAAAGATGGGATTAAGCGGTATCCAGCAAAAATGTAAAGAGACATAATTGAAATAACTGATGTTGACGCGGGCTTAGAAACATAAATGGTGAGCATTAATATGATAACGCCGCCAAAAGCCACAATTTCAAGCAAGTACTTTGGCAACACTGAATATATTATTGCCTCAGTAGAAGATTTAGCAAATAGAGATGACGGTTTAACAAATCGATTAGCTGCTGATACATCCAGGTTCCTCAACTTAATCTCTTTAATCGCGTCAAATGTCTCATCAACAATTCTAAACCTTTCTGAAAGCGTATCTGCTGTGACTTTTCCAGCCCGTACAATTCTGCTACGCAGCAGTTTATACATGACAAGGTAAGCTGACACTAAAATTGTGCTTACCGCAATCGCTGTTTGGAAATCAATGATAATAAGGAGCGCGACAATCATTATTGAAATGATTAAGCGTGACATCGCTTGCATTAGGGCAAATTGAATAGAAATAGCCACCCTGTAAACCTCATTTAATAGGTTTTTGGCAAGTTCTGAGGAGTCTATTCCGAGGAAATATAGATATGGACGCCCTACATATTCTCTTATTAAATAACAAGAAAGAAGATGTCCTTGCCGATTGACAAACGACGCGACTAACCAAGTTACTGTAGCTGCAGTTAAATTATTCAAAACCAGCATGGCGATCACACAGACGCCAAAAAAAATAGTAAAATTTTGGACGCTATGAAAATCTAAACCATCATAGATGGCTTTGATCCATTTGTTTTCATTTATAATGTCAGGATTTTCAATAATTTGGACAAACGGCACCACAGACGCGATACCCGCTAGCTCAAATATCCCAAGTAAAAGCATACAAAAAAATACAAAATACAGCCTGTTGGTTTGAAACAGAGTTAGTACATAATAAGATTTACGCAAAAGGGTTATGAAATCAGTCATTTTTAAAAATAATGCTTGCTCGCATGGTCTCGTTTCTTTTTGTTGAGAAACCCTCTGGCTAATTAAAAATTTGTAAACTATTTGTTGTCAATTTTGGCATTGTATTTGTGTATGTCAGCTAAGTACTATATTCAGTTGAAACGTCTCAATTCATTATGGACTATTTTACGCAACTTCCGTTCTTTAGTCTGAATAAACTAGACGTTCAACCTTTGGCGCATGTTTGAATGCAATACATAATAATTTCTGTTAACTGCACAACTAAAACCAATTTCTCGCAAACACAACAAGAAACGCAACTGACAACTAGAATTGCGAGAATATAATTTTATATTACTGCAAACCATATTTTGAAAAGTCTGAGTGATTGTATAAAAGGATTGGGAAAGTGGCGTAGAGAGTGGACTCAATACTAATTTCTAAGTATATGATTATGCTTTACAATTAAAGGTTCTGTCTCGTGTATCCCACATTTGATCCCACACAAAGATCACCGTTCAAATTCGAATTTTATGTACTTTGCAAGCGCGGTTTTATCTCTAAGCATGTGCTCTTTTCCCAGCCAATATGAGGCTGTAACACTGCCATCTAATTTGCCAGCGCATTAATATACCTAATCTGCAAATGAAACATTTACTTTATAGATTGCATCCCACCAAATTGGGGCGTGTAGCTCCGCCTTCACAACACCTCAGGCTTGATATTTGACCGCGTCAATCAGTATAAAAGCGATCTGACAGGGATCAGAACCACGGTTTGACCACGCATGGTTGGTGCCTTGCTGAACTACAACATCACCTGCCTTTAACAAATATTCATCTTCATCCATCATCATGTAAATTTCGC
>MDTG01349316.1_pt1 | contig 10779 bp, 9 predicted proteins | sample 811421 | NCBI WGS metagenome assembly MDTG01 (sample SAMN05326645, study PRJNA326480) | marine metagenome | isolation source: seawater | place: Pacific Ocean: South East | collected 2011
ATTAGGTTTTGTTTAGAAAATAAAATAAGAATAATATACTCTGCCACTTCTGCTAGTTTAGGTAATAATGGTCTGGATCAAGGACTTTCACCTTATGCATTTTCTAAATCAAAGAATTTAAAATTATTAATTAATTTAAACGTTTGGTTTGGACTTAAATATGAAGCTCTGTATTTCTATAATGTTTATGGAAAAAAACAAATAACAAATGGTTTCATGGCAACTGTAATTGGTATTTTTGAGGATAAAATAAAAAAACTCGAACCTTTGCCTGTTGTAAAACCTGGTAATCAAACAAGGACCTTCACTCATATCGATGATACCGTAGAGGGTTGTTATTATGCATACAAAAACAAAAAAAATAGACATTATGCGTTGTCCAATAATCGATCTTTTTCGATTATTCAAATTGCAAAGCTTTTTGGAGGTAAAATAAAATTTTTAAAAGAAAGAAAAGGTGAAAGAAAAAAATCTTCTCACCCAAAAAAAATAGGAAATATTAAAATTTTTAAATATAGATGTAAAAGAAATATCACTAAATATATAAAAGAATTTAGAAATGAGAATCATAGACATTAGATCACAAAACTAAATAAGTAATTACATCGAATAGTTTGATTTATTTTTTTGCATCCAGTTTGCCAATATAATTATATTCCATAATAAATTGTTTCGTCTTGCATCATGTCTATAATTTCTTTGAAGATCTTTAATATTTATTTTTTCCATAAAATTAAAGTTTAATTTTTTAAAATAATCCAAACTTTCGTGTAATATGATTTTAAGGTCAGTATTAAGCAAGTCATTCATTGGAAGACTAAAACCCATTTTTTGTCTATAAATAAGATTCTTTGGCAAATAATTTTCAAGAATTTTTTTAAGAATAAATTTTGTTTCATTAGATTTTATTTTATACTCCAAAGGTAATTTCCAAGCATATTCAAAAACTTCTTTGTCTAGAAATGGAAGTCTAGTTTCTAAACTATTTTGCATTGCTGTCCTATCAACTTTACATAAAATATCGTCAGATAAATAATTATCAATATCAGATAACATCATTTTTTCTCTAATATCATAATCACCAAAATCTAATTTTAAATTTTCATTTTCAATTTCAACATCTATATTAGAAATTAATTTAAAGTACATATCATCTGGCCGAACTATGTCTTTAGTAATATTTTTAAATTTAGATATTTTATCTTCTAACTGTGGAATTTTTGAAAATGATATCAAGTTGACTATTTTTTTTAAAATATTCAATGGAATTTTGTCTAATAATCTATGTATTGATTTATTTTTTAAATTTAAAATTTTATAAATTCTCCATGCGTCATGGATATATTTGTACCTACTATATCCACAAAATAATTCATCTGCCCCATCTCCAGATAATGAAACCGTTACCTTTTCTTTTGTAAATTTAGATAGTAAATACATTGGAACTTGAGAACTGTCGCCAAAAGGTTCACCAAAAGTACCATTAATATTTTCAATAGTATCAAGGATATTTTTATGTGAAACTAATAACTCATTATGATTTGTATTTAATACACGAGAGACACTTCTAGCATAACTTGACTCATCGTAATCAGAATTTTCAAATTTAATTGAAAATGTTTCTACTTTATTTTTTGAATGTTTTTGCATTAGGGCAGTTACCAGTGAAGAGTCAATTCCTCCAGACAAAAACGATCCAATAGGAACGTCACTTATCATTTGTTTTTCTACAGCATATGATATTTTTTTTTCTAACTCGTTTTTAGCCTCATAAAAATTTGTTATTATATTTTTTTTAGAATTTTCAACTATTTCAGATAATTTTGTCCATCTATAAATTTTAAAATATTCTCGTCCTCTTTGAAAATTTAATAAATTTATTTCAAGAACACATCCTGCTTTAAGTTTTGATATTTTTTTATATATTGAATTTGGTGACCCAATATATGAATATTTTAAAAAATTAAGAATAGAATTTTCATTTATTTTCTTATTTATACCATCGACTTGTGTAAGGGGAAAAATTTCTGAGGTAAAAGCAAAAAAGTTATTATCACTGTAGTAATAAAGTGGTTTTTCTCCAAACCTATCTCTAGCTAAATATATTTTTTGTTCTTTCTTGTTGAAACATGCAAAAGCAAACATACCCTCTATCAAGTTTAAAGCTTTAATAATTCCTTTTTTTTCAATAAGATTTACAATTGTTTCAGTATCACAAGTACTTTTCCATTTTTGACCTGTTAAAGTATTTCTTAACTTCATGTGATTATAAATCTCACCATTGAAAGTAATAAGCAAGTTATTGTCTTGTGAAAACATAGGTTGGTCACCTTTCTCACTTAAATCTTGTATTGAAAGCCGATTGTGACCAAAAATTATATTTTCATTTATTTTTATTATGTCAGATTTATCTGGACCCCTGTGGTTTTGTAAATTAACTATTTTTAATATCGATCCTCTTAAATCAATTTTTGAAAATTCATTTTTTATAACCCCTGAAATTCCACACATATTTATTTAATATATTAATTTATTATTAGATATTAATAAAAAATTATAATTATAACCTTTAAAAACTTTACCTTAAAATTTTTCCATTAGTTTTAATCATATCACTATAAAATTTTACAGTTAGTTTTATTCCTTTTTTTAAAGAAATTTTATGCTTCCAACCAAATTTATTTAGTAATTTTGTACATACCATTTTCTGTTTCATACCCACAGGTTTAGAAAGATCGTGGTTAAATTTTCCCTTCCAATTAAGCTCTTTGGCAATAATTTTATAATAATCATTTATTGTATAATCTATACCTAAACCTGAATTAATTATTTCTGGCATTTCATCAAATCTTTTAAGACATTCAATAATAAAATCAGCCAAATCTGATACGTACATAAATTCCCTGCGAGCCAATCCATCTCCCCATATTGTTAAATTGTTATGAGAATTTTTCTTAGCATTATAAATTTTGTGTATCATTGAGGCTATCGCATGAGATCGTTTAGGATCAAACTTATCATTTGGGCCATACAAGTTACATGGAATTACTGTTTTATATTTAAGATCTGGTTTTTCTCTATTTATATATTGGCACAATTTAGTGGTAAATATTTTAGCTAATGCATACCCTTCATTTGTTGGCTCTAATTCTCCTTTAAGTATGAGATTTTCATTTAATGGGCTTTTAGCATTTCTAGGATACATACATGAACTTCCTAAATTAATAAATTTTTTTACCTTCATATTTTTAGCAGCAATTATAATATTTTTTCCTATTTCTATATTATTTACCAAGAAATCCACTGGTTCGGATATTGATGTATGTATTCCCCCACAATGTCCAGCCGAGTGTATTATAAGATCAGGTTTGAATTTTTTTATTAATTTTTCTATAGACAAATAATTATTTAGATTTAATTCTTTTCTTGTTGGAGCAATAACTTCCCATTTTTTAATTTCAGTGTGATTTAAAATACTTTTGCCAACCATTCCAGATCCTCCAGTAAGCAAAATTTTATTTATTGAACTTAAGTTATTCATTATAATCACCTAGAGCATTTGATAGACAGACTCTATTAACATCAGCCCCTCGGTTAAATTGGGAGAAATTATTATCACCTAAACCAAATAATATACAATTCGTTTCTTTAAGATTATATCTATTACAAACCTCTTTATATTTTTTCTCAAATTTATCCCAATTATAATCATTCTCAAATGTTGAAAAAATTTTTTCTGCAACAGCTAAAGAGTACATACTAACACAACTCCATTTATTATATATATCTATTGGATCATCCATATCTTGTCTTTGAAATCTAATTCCACATCTTAATTTATCTATTCCCCAAAAACCTTTGCTTAAAGAAAAAGCTATGCAATCGATACAATTATGGTTAAAGTCAAAATTTATATCCTTGCCAATTACCATATAAGCACAGTCAATACATACAGGTACATCTAGATCATCGCATATTTTCAAAATTTTTTTTGTATCTGGGTGTTCTATTCCGTAATCGCTATATGGTAAACTAATAATAATTGCATCACCAGTTTCAATTTTTCCGTCTTCAAGATATTTCCATTTAAAACCATTATTTCGCCAATTTAATCTATGAAACATGAACTCACCCTTAAAACACCTAAATCTTTTATTGTGGTATTTAGAAAAAAAATTATTGAATGTCTCAGTGGTACCGTGAGTAAAAGTTTTGTTTTTAAACAATTGAAGATTAAGTAGTTTATTTCTTTTAGAGGACATAATCCACTTAAAATATTTTTCTGTATATCTTTCTAAAGCCTCGTAGTCAAAAACAGAGTCATAAGGATTTATATTTAAGTTATTCCAAAAATTAATTATTTCTTTGTGAGGAATTGGTAAAGCATTTTTAGTTAAATTATCAGATGAATTTTCAGTAAAATGTGGTTTAAAATATTTCATAAATTACAAATTGTTAATACACTTACACCTTAAGAATTATATCATGTTATTGTTTTAATCAAGTTAGTATGATAGTTAATGAAATTCTGTTGTCTTTATCATGAAACAAAAAAATTATGTTTACAAATCTAATTGCAGGGTTTGCTCTGCTGATTTAGAAGATTTGATTAAATTAAAACCTCAATTTTTATCTCCAACTTTTGTTAAATCAAATTTAAGAAACAAACTTTCGAAAATTAAAGTGCCCTTGACTTTATGTATCTGCAAAAATAAGAAATGTTCTTTGGTGCAATTAAGAGAAACTACCAATCCAAATCTTCTTTATAAAGATTATTTTTATAGATCATCTGCAAATCAAATGATGTTAAATGATTTAAAAAAGGTTGTAAATAAGGTTAAAAAATTTGTAGCTCTTAAGAAAAATGAAATAGTTGTTGATATAGGTGCAAATGATTGTTCCATGTTATCTTATTTTCCAAAATATTTAAGAAGAGTCGGAGTTGAGCCTGCATCCAATATAAATTGGAATAGTGTTGATAAATCAATAGATATAATTAACGATTTTTTTCCTTCAAAAAAGTTTAATCACCATATTGGAGAAAAAAAAGTAAAAATTTTTACATCATGTGCAATGTTTTACGATTTAGAGAGACCAAATCTTTTTGTAAAATCAATTAAGAAAAATCTAGATAAAGAAGGAGTGTGGTGTATTCAACTTAGTTATGTATTACTTATGATAAAAAATCTAAATTTTTATGATATTTGTCATGAACATTTAGAATATTATAGTTTAATGTCTCTTGATTATTTAATGAAGAAACATGACCTTGAAATTATTCATGCTGAAACAAATAATGTAAATGGAGGAAGTGCACTAGTTTTTATAAAACATAAAAAAAAACAAAATATAAAAACTAAAGAATATAAAAGGCTAATAGCAATTGAAAAAAAAATGAATTTATCTTCAACAACAGTTTATAAAAATTTTTATAACAATATGAAAAATTTATCTTCAAAAGTAATTAAATTTATGAAAAACCAATTAATAGAAAAAAAATTGGTTATCGGTTTAGGCGCATCAACAAAGGGTAATATTTTGCTACAATTTTTTGGTATTAACAAAAAAATGCTTCCTTATATAAGTGAAAAACAAAAAATTAAAGTTGGATTGAAAACACTAGGTAGTGATATTGAATTAATATCAGAAAACCGGGCTAGAAAATTAAAACCAAGCTGTATGCTTATGTTACCCTGGTATTTTAAGAAAGAAATAATATTAAGAGAAAAAAAATATTTAGATAATGGCGGTTCTATAATTGTACCAATGCCTTATCCACATATTGTAAGTAAAGATGGAGAAAAAAAATTGTAAATTATTAGTATTTATGAATTACCCATTAAGCTTCAATACCTGGAACAAAAAAGAAAAAAAAGCAATCCATGATGTGATTAAATCTAATCATTTTACTATGGGTAAAAAGGTTAGTGAATTTGAAAAAAAATTTGCAAAAAAATTTAATTCTAAATATGCGATTATGGTTAATTCTGGATCTTCAGCAAATTTATTGATTTTAAATACATTAAAATATCTAGATGGAATTATTAAAAAAAAAAAAATTAAAAATCCAAATATAATTGCTCCAGCGATAGGATGGAGCACTTCTTATTTCCCAATTATGCAAGCTGGTTATAAAATAAATTTCGTTGATGTTGATTTTAAGAGTTTAAATATAGATGTAGTTAAATTAGAAAAATCTATAGATAAAAATACCGTAGGTATACTAGCGATTAATTTACTAGGAAATCCTTGCAATTTTCAGTTTTTAAATAAAGTATGTAAAAATTATAATTTAGTTTTAATTGAAGACAATTGCGAAAGTCTGTGCGCAAAATTTAAAAATAAATTTTCTGGAACTTTTGGAATTATGAGTTCACATTCACTATTTTTTGCTCATCATATGCAAACTATGGAGGGTGGAGTAATATTAACAAATAAAAAAGAGATTAAAGATTATTTAAAATCTCTTAGAGCACATGGTTGGACTAGAGATTTAGGAAAAAATAATAAACTATATAGATTTAAAAATGATAATTTTATTGATAAATTTAAATTTGTTACCCCAGGTTATTGCGTAAGACCTTTAGAAATAACCGCAGCAGCTGGATTGGTTCAATTAAATAAATTAGATAATTTTATTAAAATTAGAATAAATAATTCACAAATTTTTAAAAAAATTTTTGAAAAAAAAGAATGGTGTCAAATTCAAGTTGAAGAAAAATTTGCAAAGTCCTCCTGGTATGGGTTTAATATAGTTCTTAAGGGAAGTTTAAAAGGAAAAAGAGAAAAAATAACAAAAATGTTAATCAAAAATAAAGTAGAAGTGAGACCTACAATGACCGGTAATTTTACTAATAATCCTGTTATAAAATATTTGCCACATATGATAAAATATAAATTAGTAAATAGCGAATATATTGACAAAAATGGTTTTTTTATAGGAAATTATCCTAAAGATTTATCAAGAGAATTATTTCGTGTATGTGAACTGATAGAAGCTGAGGTTAAAATGCAATTTAAAAAAAGTTAAATTTATACTCTAAACAATATATAAAACTATATAAACTTTTTATGAGAAAAAAAGCTTTAATAACTGGAATTTCAGGTCAAGATGGATCATACCTCGCAGAATTTTTAATAAAAAAAAATTATATTGTTCATGGAATTTTAAGAAGATCTTCCTTAGTTAAAACTGATAGAATTGATCATCTCTACCATAATAAAAAAATATTTAATAAAAGATTATTTTTACATTATGGAGATTTAACTGATGATAATAGTGTAAACCGTTTATTGGCTAATATTAAACCTGATGAAATTTATAATTTAGCTGCTCAAAGTCATGTGATGGTGAGTTTTGAAGTTCCTATGTATACAGCAAATCTTGATGCTCTAGGTCCATTAAGAATTCTTGAGGCAGTAAAAAGCTTAAAATTGAAAACAAAAATATATCAAGCATCAACTTCAGAAATTTTTGGTGATACAAAATCAAGATATATGGACGAAAAAACAAAATTTTCACCAGTAAGTCCGTACGGTATAGCTAAATTATATGGATTTGAAATAGTTAGAGCTTACAGGCAAGCGTACAATTTATTTGCAAGTAATGGAATATTGTTTAATCATGAAAGTCCACGTAGAAGCGAAACATTCGTAACAAGAAAAATAACAAAAGGATTAAAAAATTTTATAGAAAATGGTAATTTTTTTGAACTTGGAAATTTAAAGGCTAAAAGAGATTGGGGTCATGCTAAAGATTATGTTGAAGCAATGTGGAAATTGCTGCAATTAAATAAGCCAGTAGATATGGTATTTGCAACTGGACAAACCCATAGTGTTGAAGAATTTTTGGTAGAAAGTTTAAAGGTATTAAAAATAGATTACATTAAGAAAACAAAAAAAAATATCACCTATTTTTTTGAGAAAAAAACTAAAAAAATTATATGCAAGACAAATAAACGCTATATTAGACCAAATGAAGTGCCTTATTTGAGGGGCAATTCAAGTTATGCAAAAAAAGTTTTAAATTGGAAACCAAAATATAATTTTAAACAATTGGTAAGAGAAATGATTGTTGCAGAGTTTAAGAATAGCTAGGTTTATAGTTGCATCTAAATATATCTTTAAAAATTGTAAACTTTGTAAATAATATTTCTTAATTATGAAAAAAACATATGTATGCATTTCTTTTTTTGGTGGAATAGGTGATCAAATTTTCCAATTTTGTTTTGCTAATCATCTTAAACATGTATTGAAATGCGACGTTTATGTAGATCTTTCGTATTACAAAAGTTCATTAAATTATAACAATTTAAAATTTAGGCTAGAACCCATTACAAAAAAAAAATTTTTTATCAAAAAAAATCTTCTTAAAATAAACTTTAAATATCTATCCTATCTAAGATTCATTAAAAATCTTAAAATTGATAATATTTTTTTTAACGAAGAAATTGAAAAATTTATTTACGAAGATTTTAAAAAAAACAATAAAACCAAATTAAAAAAGTATTGTTTTTATTATGGTTATTGGCATGATTTGAAATATATCGAGAATTTAAAAAATTTTCTAAATAAAAATCTCACAAAAAAAATATTAGAAAAATTAAATATCAAAAAATTTAAAAATTTAAATATTAATTCTAAAAGTGTTTCATTGCATATAAGAGGAGGAGATTTTCAGTGGGTAAAATCTCACAACACTCTTTCAAAAAAATATTATTTGGATTCGATTAAATTTTTTTCAAAAAAAATAAAAAATCCAACTTTTCATATTTACACAGATGATATTCATTTTGCCAAAAAGCTTATTTCTAACCTTTTAGATGATTATAATCATAAATATTTAAATAATTATAATTTTTCTGATTTAGAAGAATTTTCTTTGCTAGGGGAATATAAATATTCAATAATAGCGAATAGTACTTTTAGTTTACTATCTTCTTTTGTTTCAAAAAATAATTTAATTACTGTTGCTCCAAAAAAATGGATTGGAAATAAAAAATTAAAAAGAGAAAAAACTTTTCAAAGAATGTTTTTTTTATAATTTTTTAGATGTAAAGAATTTTCTTCAACAAAACCTGTTATATTAAGAGTAACTTTAGGTGACATTCCTGAGTTAGAGCCACAATGATGCATAAATGGCTCCCAGGTTATCATATCTCCCGCTTTCCATTGATGTATTACATTATTACCAATTCCAAAATAATGTCCCCAGGACCAGTCAGTTAAAAATATCATATATCTAATTACTTTTTTATTTTTAAATTTTTTATTGTTTTTTATTAAATCTTTAAAGGTTACATGCGTATCATAGTGCCAAGGTAAAATATTACCCGGGTATTGTTTTATGAGACTTGCACTAGCATTAGTTAATTTTGATAATTCAATAAATTTTTCAAATAATTTTGGATATTCATATGAAAATATCTGAATGAATTTAGTTTGTTCTTTTTTATATCCCCATTTTCTAAATGCATCAATCCTGCTATTTAATTTTTTATTTTTAAATGTGTTGGCATTGTTTACAACCGACTTCACTTTGATTTTTTTTTCAATATTTTCAATATTTTTTAGCATTTTCTTATAGTCGTGTTTAATATTTTTTATAAATAAATAATCAGTCGATTTTTTATTTTTTGGATTGAAGTGCCATTTAGACTTAAATTTTTTTTTGTATTGGTCCCAATAATTTTTTTTCATATTAATTAAGCATTAAAATATTTTTTATAATTAATTATCTTTTATCAATTTATTTAATTTTTAATAAATGTATAGATTCCACATCCATAATTTAAAAAATTCAAATTATTATCAGTTATATTTTTATTTTTATGGAAAATACCATTATCATCAACATAATCAAATTTATATAACTTAACACTATTATCCCAACCCAATATATCAGCAGGTTTAAATATTTTATGTGCGTTAAAGTAAGTTTTTCTTTCCTTTCCGATTGGTACAGCTAAATATAATTTTCCATTATTTCTTAACATTTTTATTAAATTTAAATAACCAATCTTAGGACCTTCAGGGTTAACTGTATCACCATATCTTCCTAGACCAATATGTTCTATAACATACAAACAAGACAAACTATCAGTATAATTCTCATACTCTTGAGGTAAATTTAACAAATCGATTTTTTTAAAAGTAATATTATCGTGCTTTATGTTTGATGATCTAAGATCAAAAAATTCAATTCTTCTGAATGAAGCAACATTCCCTATAAACCCGCTTAATCTTGATCCAATATCTACATGTTTTTTTGGATTATCTTGAAAAATATATGAAGATACTATTGTTTCCTGATAAAAGTAATGTTTATCAAAATTTGAGTTAGTTTCGATATGCTCACCAAGTATTGGCATAATAAAATTAACCTTTCCGTTTAATTTTTTAAACGCAATGAAGTCTTTGATATATTTTTTCAAATAGATTAATTTTTTTAATTTTACAAAATCTAAACCGATATTTTTCAGTATAATTTGAATGTTTCTTAATATATTTTTCACTGATATATTATAGATTAACATTTATTACATAAAAAATATTTATTTACCTATTTTGAATAATAATTTTTTAAGTTGTAAAAAAATAGAGTGACTTTTTAGACAAGAAAATCAACCAAAACATTGAATATTCATACTTTACAAAAATTTTATTTTATATATAAAAGCCTCGCCTGGTAATTATTGCGAAAGGGTTATACCCGATCCCATTCCGAACTCGGAAGTCAAGCCTTTCTGCGCCAATGGTACTTTGTCTTAAGACATGGAA
>MDTG01049452.1_pt1 | contig 10778 bp, 7 predicted proteins | sample 811421 | NCBI WGS metagenome assembly MDTG01 (sample SAMN05326645, study PRJNA326480) | marine metagenome | isolation source: seawater | place: Pacific Ocean: South East | collected 2011
CCCCTGCTTGCCGAACTGAACCGACTTCGTGCCGACCTGGATGCCGATCCCACGGATCCCGAGTGGTTCACCCTCCACCACGTCTTCTGCTTCGTGAGCTACAAGATGGGGGATTTCCAGGCCTACCTCGACGAGTCCATCGGCCCCGAGGACGAGGTTCCGGATTTCTGAGTCGAGCCACCCGCCTCATCGGTTTGTCCTAGAATCCCGTACCGAGAGGTGCCGACGATGGCCGCAGACCAGGCGCAGGAGCGCACGTACAAGAAGACCCTGAACCTGCCCAGGACCGGCTTTCCCATGAAGGCCAACCTCGCGCAGAACGAACCTCGGACCCTCAAGGGATGGAAGTCCCGGGACCTCTACTCGAGGGTCCGGGAGGCCCGGACCGACGCCCCGAGGTTCATCTTCCACGACGGTCCGCCCTACGCCAACGGCGACATCCACGTGGGCCACCTCATGAACAAGGTGCTCAAGGACCTCGTGGTGCGGTCGCAGCTGATGGAAGGGCGCTGGTGCGGATTCGTGCCGGGCTGGGACTGCCACGGACTGCCCATCGAGCATCGGGTGATGGGGGAACTGGTCGAGAGCGGGCGCATCGAGAAGATCGCGGCCCTGGACGCCGACCAGCGTCGGATGGCGGTACGCCGGGAATGCCGCAGGTACGCCGAGAAGTTCCTCAAGCGCCAGCGCGGTCAGATGGAGTCCCTGCTCACCTTCGCCGACTACGAGGATCCCTACCTCACCATGAGCCCCGACTACGAGGGCGCGACCCTGGAGGTCTTCGCCGACCTGCTCGACCGGGGACTGGTCTACCGGGACCTGAAGCCCGTCCACTGGTCGCTGGAGAACCGGACCGCCCTCGCCGAGGCGGAGCTCGAGTACATGGAACGCGAGGACCCCTCGGTCTACGTGGAGTTCGAGGCCGCGGACCGTTCCGCGGTCGCCGAGGCCTTCGGGGTGGACCTCGAGGTCACGCCGTCGTTCATGATCTGGACCACCACCCCGTGGACCCTGGTCGCGAACCTCGCCATCGCGGTCCACGAGCGGTTCGACTACGTGCTGGCCCTGATCGACGGGAGCGAGACGGTGGTCGCCCGGGACCTCCTGGAGACCGTGGTGGCCCAGGCCGGCGCCGAATCCGTGGAGGTGCTCGCCCACTGCCCGGGCGCCCGCCTCGCCGGACTCACCTACAAGCATCCGTTCTGCGATCGCACCGGCACGATCCTCCTGGCGGACTACGTCACCCTCGACGGCGGCACCGGGCTGGTGCACACCGCCCCCGGGCACGGGGCGGACGACTACCGGACCGGACTCCGGGAGGGCCTCGAGGTCTACTGCCCGGTCACCGAGGACGGGACCTACGACGACAGCGTCCCGGAGTGGATGCGGGGCATGTCGATCTGGGAGGCCAACCCCCGGGTGACGGAGCGGCTCCGCGAGAGCGGGCACCTCTTCCACGACCACATGTTCACCCACAGCTACCCCCACGACTGGCGGGCGAAGACCCCCGTCGTCTTCCGGGCCACCGAGCAGTGGTTCATCGGGGTGGACCGCACCTTCGACGGGGGAGGATCCCTGAGGGATCGCGCCCGGCACTCGGTGGAATCGGAGGTCTCCTTCGTGCCCGAATGGGGCCGCAACCGGATGCTGGGCATGCTCGATTCCCGGCCCGACTGGTGCCTGTCCCGGCAGCGTGCCTGGGGGCTCCCGATCCCCGCGTTCCGGCTGCCCGACGGAAGCGTCTTCCTCACCGCCGCGAGCGTCCGGGCGATCGCCGGGGTGTTCCGGGCCCGTGGCAGCGACGCCTGGTTCCTCGAGACGCCGGCCCAGCTGCTCGCCGACTACGATCCCGCCTCCGACCCCGAGGCGCCCGCCGGGATCGATCCCGCCTCGCTGGAGAAGATGTACGACATCTTCGACGTGTGGTTCGAGTCCGGTTCCAGCTGGAACGCGGTGGCCCGGGAACGGGACCTCGGCTTCCCCATCGACCTCTACCTCGAGGGATCCGACCAGCACCGAGGCTGGTTCCAGGCGTCGTTGCTTCCCGCCCTGGGCGCCACCGGCGCCCCGCCGTTCCGTACCCTGATCACCCACGGGTTCATGGTCGACAAGGACGGTCGCAAGATGTCGAAGTCCAGCGGCAACGCCCTGAACGTCGAGGAGCTGCTCAAGGACTTCGGGGCGGACGTGTGCCGCTGGTGGGTCTCCTCCCTCGCCTTCGACGGCGACGTGAAGGTCGACAAGGAGTTCTTCCGGCTCGCCGGGGAGAGCTACCGGAAGATCCGCAACACCCTCAGGTTCCTGCTCTCCAACCTCCATGACTTCGAGCCGGAACGCGATCGCGTGCCCCTGGAGGAGATCGAACCCCACGGCGTCGACGGCTGGATCCTCGGCCACGCCGCCCAGGTCGAACGCCACGTCCGAGACGCCCTGCATCGCTACGCGTTCCGGGAGGCGCACCTCGCGCTCTTCGACTTCTGCAACGACGCGGTGTCCGCGACCTACTGCGTCGCGGTCAAGGACCGACTGTACTGCGATGCGCCCGACTCCCCCCGGAGGCGACGCTGCCAGACCACCGTGCACGTCCTCTGCGACCTGCTCTGCCGGCTGCTGGCGCCCTTCGTGCCGCACACCGCCGCGGAGGCCTTCACCGAGCTGCACGGTGCGGACGCCCGGCTCTTCGAGTCCGCCCACCTCGGGCTGTCCTTCGAGAGCGCACCGGAATGGCCCGCGGTCATGGCGCAGATGGAGGGCGTCCTCAAGGCGCTGGAGGCCGCGAAGGAACGGGGCATCGAGAACCCCCTGGATGCCGGGGTCGTGGTCCCGGACCCGGAGGACCGGTTCCTCCCGTTCCTCGGGGACTTCGCCGACCTCTGCGGGGTCAGTCGCGCGCGGTTCCTCCACGGACTCGGGGAGATCGAGGTCGAGGACCTGCGCGAGGAACCCCGCTGCGAACGATCATGGAAACGCGACGGGACCGTCTCCCTGCGTTCCGACGGCGGCATGCTCAGCGAACGTGACGCCCAGGCCCTCGGACTCTGACGCCGGACCTCGATCGACCCACACCAACCCACCCCACCCGGGAACACCACCGCCATGACCGACCAGCTTCCGAACATCGACTTCGAACACTTCAGCAAGCTCGACCTCCGGGTCGCCACCGTCACCGCCTGCGAGGCCCATCCCAACGCCGACAAGCTGCTGAAGGTCACCCTCGACGACGGGACCCCCGAGGGCCGTCAGGTCTGCGCGGGGATCAAGGCGTGGTACGACCCCGCTTCACTGGTCGGTCGGCAGGTGGTGATCGTGGCCAACCTCGAGCCCCGCAAGCTGCGCGGCGAGATCAGCCAGGGGATGATCCTGGCCGCCAGCGAGGTCACCGGCGAGGGCGACGAACGCGAGGTCCGGGTGGTCTCGATCGACGGTGCCGTGGCCCCGGGATCCCGGGTCAGCTGAGGTCGGCCGGACTGGGGATCAGCTCGAGGCCTGCTCGGTCGACGCGGCCGCGTCCGCGGTCTGGTCGTCACCGGAGCCGTCCGGGGCGGGGTCCTCGGACGCCATGTCCTCGGCCTCCGCGGTGGCCTGGGTCTCGCGGTCGACGTACCGGAAGTCGTGTCGCTTGCGCAGCGCCTTCAGCGAGAAGGTCTCCAGGAGGTCGCCCGCGGTCTCCTCGGTCGCCATGATGCCGAAGAGCCCCTGCGAACTCGCCAGCTCCCGCCACGATTCCCGGGTCATCGGCTTGATCGCCGCGATCTGGACGCCGACCACCACCAGGTCGTCCTCGTCGGTGACGAAGAAGATCCGGTCCGAGGCGGGGAGGTCCCCGCTCGGGACGGTGTAGTCGAGCTGCTCGGCGTGTTCCACGATCTGCTGCACCACCGAGGTCGAGGAGTCGAGTCCGCTGATCCGGGTGGGGGACTTCACGCCGAAGCGCAGGAACTGGGGGTTGGCCTCCGCGATGCTCGCCTGGAAGTCGATGTCCACCCCGAAGCGGTCCGCCACCACCTGGAGGCCGGACTGCTCCGCCTCCTTCTTGAGTTCCGGAAGTGACTCCACGAGCCGCTTGAACCGCTGGATGTTCCGGACGTCGGTCTCGACCCGTTCCCTGACCTCCTCGAGCCCGCCGGGGACCTGCTCCGGCACGGCCTCGGTGGCCCTGAAGAGGTAGAGGTTGCCATCGAGGTCGGTGAACACCGGACTCGAGATGCCCACCTGGGCGGGGATGATGTCCTCGCGGCCGAATTCCGACGCCGACATCACGTACTCCGACGCGGTGGTGGCCCGGGTGCCGAACTTCGTCGACCGGCTCTTGCCGAGGCCCTCGACCTCGTCGATCTGGGCCGCGGTCAGGGTCCCCTCGGAGCCGGAGACCACCGGCGCCTGCTGCAGCTCGAATTCCTCCACCATCGACTCGGCGAGCGCCTGGTAGTCGGCGCGCTGGTCCTCCCAGTCCTCGGGGAGCACGAATTCGGCGTCCTCCCGCACCAGCCCGCGGCGCGGGAGCTGGATCTGGTCGTTGAGGAACTTGGTGATCGCCTGCATGCGCTCGTCCAGCGCCTCCTCGGCCATCACCTGCCGGACCGTCTCCTGGTAGTCGCTGAACGCCGGCTCGCTGCCCTCGAGCCTGATCGCGCCGAAGCGGGTGGGGTCCTTGAGGAAGGCCTTGCGCATCTCGATCGGGTCCAGGCCGGCCCCGGCCGCGATCGCCGCCTTGACCTGTTCGCGGTCCACCACCAGCCATTCGAGCCGGGCCTGGTCCTCGAGCTTGTATCCGAACCCGTCCTCGCCGGTGCCCGGCAGCTGGTCCTTGTAGGACTCGAACTGGGCCTGGAGCGTCGCCTCCTCGATGGGGGACTGGTCGTCGTCGGCGGAGTCCTCGGTGCCACCCTCCCGGGCGTCGATGATCACGAGGTCCGCGTCGACCGCGAGCGCGAGCTTCGCGGCGGTGTTCCGGAGGCGGACATCCGAGAAGCGCGCCGCGGTCTGGAACTGCTGGGTGAGCCGGCCGACGCCCTGGACCTTCGCGAGGGTCTGGAGCGCCTGCTGGGTGTTGAAGCCGGAGGTGCCCTGGAAGCGGGCGATCAGGGTGGTGGCGGTGAGCGCGCCGTTCGACTGCAGTGCCATCGACTCGGCCATCTGCTCGCCGGAACCCGGGCCGCCCACCAGCCCCGCCTGCTCGGCCTCGCGACTGAGCAGGTACCAGTAGGCGGGATCCTTGTCCGCGCCCAGCAGGTTGATGAAGGCGTTGCTCGCCAGTTCGAGGATGCGCAGTTCGCCCTGGATCTCCTGCAGGCGCCCGGTGGTGACGGTCTCGCCGTCCCCGACCTTCGCCCAGTCCCCGCCGGTCTGGGCGGCGTACTGGGAGAGCCCCTGGATCGCCTGGGGGAGCAGGAAGCTGATCAGCAGGATGGTCCCGAACACCGCGAGGATCCAGCCCTGGTACTGGCGAAGGAACTTGAACATGAGGAGGCTCCCGTGGGCGAGCCTCGCGACCTGGGGTTCGAGGGAATCCGGGTCCCGAGACTAGCGGTAGAATTCCACGATCAGGTTGGTGTTCACGTCGAAGGGGATCTGGTCGGAGGTGGGCTGCGCCACGACCTTGCTGGTCAGTTCGGCGGGGTTGACCTCGATCCAGCCCGGGACCATGTGACCGGCCAGGCTCTCCATGTTCTCGCGGGCCAGCTTGGTCGAGGAGTCCTTGCTCCGGACGGTGATCACGTCCCCGGGCTTGACCCGGTAGCTGGGACGGTCCACCTTGTGGCCGTTGACCAGCAGGTGTCCGTGGACCACGAACTGCCTTGCCGCCCAGATGGTGCGCGTGAGGCCCGCACGGCGGATCACGTTGTCGAGCCGGCACTCCAGGAGCTGCAGGAGGTTCTCGCCGGTGTTGCCCGGTCGACGGGTCGCCTCGGCGAGGTACCGACGGAACTGCTTCTCCATGACGCTGTAGTGGTACCGGAGCTTCTGCTTCTCGTCCTTGCGGATCCCGTAGTCCTTCACCCTGCGACCGCGGAAGCCGTGCATCCCGGGAGGGGAGAGCTGCCGCTTGGAGGTGTGCTTGGGGATGTCCGCGATCGGCACGCCGACGCGTCGTGAGAGCTTGACCTTCGGTCCCAGGTATCGGGCCATGGGGTTCCTTCCGGGGTTCTGTGGAACGTGTACCGCCCTTCCCGGGGGTGGGAAGTGGAGTCGCGCATTGAACCACCTTGGGGGCCCTGCGTCAAGATTCAGGCCGGTCCCCACCCCCGTTCCCGGGTCGTGGAGGGGGTTATCAGCTCGATCGGACCCCGGCGCCGCCCTCCTGGGGGGCGTTTGACGACTCGTAGGCCCGACTTTCATCGTTCCGACGCCACTTGAGGTAGGCGGTGTTGAGTACCCGCAGGCCCCCCGGCGTGGGGTAGTCGCCGGTGAAGTACCAGTCGCCGGTGAAGCCGGGCATCGCGTCCCGCAGCCCCTCCACCGTCTGGTAGATCACCGAGATCTCCCCGTCCCAGTCCAGCTGGTCGGATCGGATGAGCCCCGCGATCCGGTCGCAGAGTTCCTGGTGGGAGAACGGTTCGTAGATCCGTCGCACGTGGTTCTCGAGCTCCTCGTTGGGAAGCTCCCGCTGCGCGTGGCAGGCCTCCTCGATCTCCTCCAGCAGGTCGCCCCGCCCGCGTTCGCGCAGCATCGTCACCGCGGCCTCGAAGGCGATGAACCGTCCCAGCTGGCTCATGTCGATCCCGTAGCAGTCGGGGTACATGATGGGAGGCGCGCTGGAGGCGATCACGATCTTGCGGGGCCTGAGCCGGGAGAGCATGGTGATGATCGATTCGCGCAGCGTCGTGCCGCGGACGATCGAGTCGTCGATCACCACCAGGGTGTCCTCGGGGCCCGCGATCCCCCGGGTGAGGTCGTAGACGTGGCCGACCAGGTTCTTCCTCGCCGAGTCGTGGGTGATGAACGTGCGCAGCCGCTGGTCCTTCTGGGCGATCTTCTCGACCCGCGGCTGGCTCCGAAGCGCGGCCTCCACTCCCTCTCGCGTCGCCTCCCCCGACTCGACCAGGCCCAGGATCTCCTCGACCGCGCGATCCCGCGACTGCTGGGCGAGCCCCTCGATCATCCCGAGGTACGCGGTCTCCGCGGTGTTGGGGATGAACCCGAAGACCGAGTGGTCGAGGTCCCCGTCGATCTCCCGCAGGATCTCCGGGACCAGGTTGCGGCCGAGGTTCTTCCGTTCCCGGTAGATGTCCCGGTCGTTCCCGCGACTGAAGTAGATGCGCTCGAACGTGCAGCGGCGGGGGGGCAGGGGATCGATGTAGGGCTCGACCGAGTACTCGCCGCTCCGCTTCACCACCAGGGCGTGCCCGGGGGGGAGTTCCCGGATCTCCTCCGGTTCGACGTTGAACACCGTGCAGAGGGCGGGCCGCTCGCTGGCGACCGCCACCACCTCCTCGTTCACGTGCATGAAGGCCGGCCGGATCCCCGCGGGGTCCCGGCAGCTGAACATGTCGCCGTTGCCGAGCAGTCCGCCCAGCACCCAGCCCCCGTCGAAGTCCATCGTCGCCTTGCGGAGGATCCGGTTCAGGTCCAGTTGCCGGGACACCTCCTTGGCGAGCTCCCGGCCGCGCAGGTTGGCGAAGGACCCCTCGCCCATGGTGCTCGCGAGCATGTTGTGCTCGCGGTCGATCATGTAGCCGATGCGCTCCATCACCGCCTGGGTGTCGGAATCCCCGACCACGTGCAGGCCGTACTCCACCAGCTTGCGGTGCAGCTCCTCCGCGTTGGTCAGGTTGAAGTTCCCCGCCAGGGCCAGGTTCCGGCTCGCGACGTTGTTGCGGCGGACCAGCGGGTGGCAGGCGTCCGTGGTCTGCCCCCCGTGGGTGCCGTAGCGGAGGTGCCCGATCAGCACCTCCCCGAGCATGGGGACCCGGCGCTTGAGCGACCGTGCGTCGAGGTCCCGCAGCTGGTTCCTCGAGAGCCGGTTCGCGGGCTCCATCGCACGGTCGAACAGTCGCTCGATCGGATTGGTCTTGGCCGAGCGCAGCCGCTCGAGGAAGCGATCCCCCGGCGGCATGTCGAACTTGACGGTCCCGATCCCCGCCCCGTCCTGGCCGCGGTTGTGCTGCTTCTCCATCAGCAGGAACAGCCGGTGCAGCCCCCAGAAGGGGTCGTCGTAGGCGTTCCGGTACCAGTCGAGGTCCTTCCTCAACCGGATCATCGCGAGACCGCACTCGTGCAGGATTCGATCGCTCATGCCAGCAGGGAGAATATCGAGTTCCAGGACCTCGGTGGCCAAATGTCAGCCAAAGAGTCCGAGTTGCTCCTGGTTCGCGACCGCCCCGCCGAGTCGCACCCGGGGGCCGATGCGGTCCGGCCAGCTGATCTCCATCCTCCCGGCCAGCCCCGGCGCGGTCGTCTCCCAGAGGGACCGGACCCGGTCCCGGCAGTTGCACTCCCGCGAGAGGTGCAGCAGCACCACCGTCTCCAGGCCGTCCCGGCCGGCGGACCGATCGTCGAGGACCCGGACCGCGTCCAGGCACTGCTGGTTGGAGAGGTGCCCCCGTCCGCCGGTGATCCGCTCGATCAGGAACCCGGGTCGGTCCGAGGCCTGCTGGAGCCCGGGGTCGTAGTTGGACTCGATCCCCAGCGCGTGGATGCCGGAGAAGTGCTCGAGGAGCCGGTCGTCCACCCGGCCCAGGTCGGTCGCCCAGCCCACCACCGACGGGCCGCACTCGATCCGGAACGCGGCGCTGCCGCGGTCGTCGTGGGGGGTGCGCACCGGATCGAACCGAACCCCCGGGATCGGCACGAAGGCCCCCCGGAAGACGCGGAGCAGTTCCCGGGGCACGCCACGGCCCTCCGCCTCGTCGCGGTGGCTGGCGGCCACGTGGACGGGGATCCGGTGGCGCAGCAGGGTGCGTCGCCAGCTGGATCGCATGTGGTCGGAATCCGCGTGGGTGAGCACGATCGCGTCGATCCCGATCCCGTGCAGGTCGCAGCTCGCCAGCCGCTCCGCGACGGTCCTGGGGCCCAGCCCCGCGTCCAGGAGGAGGTGGCGGGTGTCGCCGTCGACCTCGATGCTGAGCACCGTGGCGTTGCCACTGCTGGAGGAACCGAGGACCTGAAAGCTGATCGACACGGGCGCTTCCTTGCGCGAATTCGCCGTCCCCCGTCGCTCAGACGGCCCGGACGTCGTAGCCGCTGCGCGAGCGGGAGTGAAAGGCGGTGCAGATCGGTCGCTGGGAGCGATCGAGGAATTGGACGAATCGGTCCATGATGCGGTCGTCGGACTCCGCGGCCCGCTGCCGGATCTCCTCGATCGCGGAGGGAAGGGAGAGTCCCCGCCGATTGATGATCTTGTAGACCCAGCGGACGGTCGCGATCTCCTCCGCGGTCATGTTCTGCCGTCGCATGCCCACCAGGTTGACGCTGGCCGCCACGTTGGTCGCGGTCACCACGAACCAGGGCAGCACGTCGTGGGTGGTCGCCGCGCCCCCGCTCAGCATGGAGCCGAAGCCGACCCGGACGTGCTGGTGCACGCAGGTGCCGCCTCCGATCGTCACCTCGTCCTCCACGATGGTGTGGCCCGCCAGTTGCACCGAGTTCGCGAGGGTCACCTCGTTGCCGACGTTGCAGTCGTGTCCGGCATGCGCCTGGGCCATGATGTAGCAGTGGTCGCCGATGCTGGTCGGTCCGGCCTCGGTCATGGCGCGGTTGATCGTCACGTGCTCCCGGATCACGTTGTGGCTCCCGATCCGGACCCCGCAGCCGGCGTGCTCGGGGTCGACGCTCCGGGACTGGGGGGCGAACCCGATGGTGGTGAAGGGATAGATCCGGTTGCCGGATCCGATGGAGGTCGGTCCGTTCATCCAGCAGTCGCCCACCAGCTTGGTCCCCGAGCCGATGCTGACCGGTCCGGTGATCACGCATCGTGGCCCGATCTCGACGTCGTCCGCGAGCTCGACCTGGTCGTCCACGATGGCTGAGGGGTGTATCCTGGGCACGCGACCAGTGTACTCTCCACCGCCTCCGGAGATCCACAGCCTCGTCCGCCCCCCCGACGCTACCCTAGTCGGATGGCCGAATCGCCCCCAAACCCGCCCTGCCCGGTCTTCGAGGACCTGGGCCGCATCGCCTACCGGGAAGCCCTGGAGCTCCAGCGGCTCCGCCACGCGGAGGTGGTCGGGTCCCGCGAGGCCGGCTCCACTTCGGGGGGACTGCACGTCTTCCTCCTTGAACACGACCCCCCGGTGGTGACCACCACCCGGCGTCCCGGGGCCAGTGAGCACCTGCTGGTCTCCGCCCGGCAGCTCGCCGAGCGGGGGATCGAGCTGGTCGAGACCGATCGGGGGGGTGACGTCACCTACCACGGCCCCGGGCAGCTGGTCGCCTACCCGATTCTCGACCTCAACCTCCTCGGGCTGCGGATCAACACCTACCTCAGGCTCCTCGAGGAGGTCGTCATCCGCACCCTCGCCACCTACGGACTGGCGGGGGAACGGGACCCGGACGCGACCGGGGTGTGGCTGGAGCCGGGCACCCCGCGGGCCCGCAAGATCGCGGCCCTCGGGGTGCGACTCAGTCGGTGGTGCTCGATGCACGGCCTGGCGCTCAACGTGGATCCCGACCTCGACCACTTCGACCTGATCGTCCCCTGCGGGATCGCGGACCGGTCGGTGACCAGCCTCCGTCGGGAGCTCGGTGATCGTTGTCCCACCCTCGCCGGGGTCGCCGGGGTGCTCCGGGCGGAGTTCGAGCGCGCGATCCGGGCGCGGCTGGAGGCTACTCGAGGTCCA
>MDTG01131573.1_pt1 | contig 10778 bp, 9 predicted proteins | sample 811421 | NCBI WGS metagenome assembly MDTG01 (sample SAMN05326645, study PRJNA326480) | marine metagenome | isolation source: seawater | place: Pacific Ocean: South East | collected 2011
ACCTCACAATCAAATGATTTTAGGTCCTAGTGATAAAGAAGAAAATAAGATTACAGGAAAAGGGAAAGCATTAGTCTAATGGTTAAACCTAAATCAGCATATAGTATACCAACAAAAAAAGGTAAATTGGATACACATATATTTGTTGTTTGGGTGGATAACGAGTCTGGTGTTTTAGCTAGAGTTGTTGGTTTGTTTTCAGGAAGAGGTTATAATATTGAGTCTTTAGCTGTAGCTGAAGTTGATGCAACAAAAAATATCTCTAGAATTACAATAGTAACTACTGGAACTCCACAAGTAATTGACCAAATTAAATTACAATTAAAGAAACTAGTTCCGGTCCATAAAGTTGCAGACTTTAAAAGAGAGGATAAAAAAGTAATTTTTAAAGAGATGGCTTTACTCAAAGTTGTTGGCAAGAAAAAAAAGATAGAAAAATGCCTCAAAGCTTGTAAAAGCTTTAACCCAGTTATACTAGATAAAACTAAACAATCTATGGTAATACAAATAACTGCTTTGAGAAAAGAAATTGATAAAATGAGTAAAAAACTTAAACCTCTTGGTCTTACAAGTGCATCGAGAACAGGAGCAATTGCAATGACAAGAGGTGCAGATATATTTAAATAAGCTTATAAGGAGAAAAAGATGAAAATGTTTTATGAAAAAGATACTGATAAAGATTTGATAAAAGACAAGAAAATTGCAATTTTTGGTTACGGAAGTCAAGGTCATGCCCATGCACTAAATTTAAAAGATAGTGGTGTAAAAGAGGTTGTGGTGGCACTCAGAGACGGCTCATCGAGTATTGCTAAAGCAGAGTCAAAAGGTTTGAAAGTAATGAATTTATCTGATGCAGCTGAATGGGCAGATGTAGTCATGATCCTAACACCAGATGAATTACAAGCAGAAATTTATAAAAATCATATAGAACAGAGAGTTAGAGAAGGAACATCAATTGCTTTTGCTCATGGATTAAATGTTCATTACGATTTGATAAAAGCCAGAAAAGATTTGGATGTATTTATGGTGGCTCCAAAAGGCCCAGGACATCTGGTAAGAAGTGAATATGAAAAAGGTGGAGGAGTTCCATGTTTATTTGCAGTTCATCAAGATGGATCTGGCAAAGCTAGAGATTTAGCTATGTCGTATGCATCAGCTGTAGGAGGTGGTAGATCTGGAATAATTGAGACTACATTTAAGGATGAAGTTGAAACAGATTTATTTGGTGAACAAACTGTTCTTTGTGGAGGTTTAGTAGAATTAATTAAGAATGGTTATGAAACTTTAGTTGAAGCTGGTTATGAACCTGAAATGGCTTATTTTGAAACAGTTCATGAGGTAAAATTGATTGTAGATCTGATATATGAGGGTGGAATAGCCAATATGAATTATTCTATTTCAAACACAGCAGAGTATGGAGAGTATCAATCAGGACCAAGAATCATAAATAAAGAGGAAACTAAAAAAAGAATGAAAGAAGTTTTGACTGATATTCAAACAGGTAAATTCACCAAAGATTGGATGAAAGAATGCAAAAATGGTCAAAAAAATTTTCTAGCTACTCGTGCAAAACTTGCAGAACATCCTGTTGAAAAAGTCGGTGCAAATTTAAGAGCTATGATGCCCTGGATAAGCAAGAAAAAATTGGTTGATAGTGATAAGAGTTAAATAAACAGCATCATTTTCACAAACATTTTGCAATTTCTAATAGAGATTGTATTATAGATTTTCAAATTTTAGTAAGTATGACTGATAAAGATAAAGTTTTTATATTTGATACAACTATGCGTGATGGTGAGCAATCACCAGGAGCATCAATGTCTCTTGAAGAGAAGATTCAGATTTCAAGAGTTTTTGATGAGTTGGGAATTGATATAGTTGAAGCAGGATTTCCAATAGCTTCACCTGGAGACTTTGAAGCAGTATCAGCAATTAGTAAAATTTTAAAGAAATCTATTCCATGTGGATTAGCTAGACACTCGAAGAAAGATATTGACAGATGTTATGATGCTTTGAAACATGCACCAAGATTTAGAATTCACACATTTATATCTACAAGTCCTCTTCACATGAAACATAAGCTTAATAAAACACCCGAACAAGTTTATGAGTCAATAAAAGAACATGTAACATATGCAAGAAATTTAACAGATGATGTTGAATGGTCTTGCGAAGACGGAACACGAACTGATATGGATTACATGTGTAAAACAGTAGAGTTGGCTATTAAATCTGGAGCTAAAACAATAAATATTCCAGATACAGTTGGCTATACAGTTCCATCAGAATTTACAAAAATCATTGAAACTTTATTGAACAAAGTTCCTAATATAGATAAAGCAATTTTATCAACCCATTGTCATAATGATTTAGGGTTAGCTGTTGCAAATTCATTAGCTGGTGTTCAAGCTGGAGCAAGACAAATTGAATGTACGATTAATGGAATTGGTGAGAGAGCAGGTAATGCTGCATTAGAAGAAGTTGTTATGGCAATTAGGACTAGAAACGATTTAATGCCTTATGAAACTGGCATCAACACATCATTATTAAGCAAAACTTCAAAATTAGTTTCGAATGTGACAGGTTTTCCAGTTCAATTTAATAAGGCAATCGTTGGAAAGAATGCATTTGCTCATGAGTCTGGGATACATCAAGATGGTATGTTAAAAAATAGAAATACTTACGAAATTATGACCCCTGAGAGTGTAGGAGTTAAACAAACATCTTTAGTTATGGGAAAACATTCTGGAAGACATGCATTTAAAGACAAATTAGTAAGCTTAGGATATGCCGACTTAACAGATGATGTTATAGAAAAAGCATTTGGAAAATTTAAAATTTTAGCTGACAAAAAAAAACATATTTATGATGAGGACATAATTGCTCTTGTTGATGATAGTTTGATCTTAGACAATAAAGCTAACACAATTGTATTAAAATCTTTAAAAGTTTTTGCTGGTACTGGAGAGCCTCAAAAAGCAGATATGAAACTAGATATTGATGGTCAAATTAAATCAGCTACAGAAACTGGTGATGGACCTGTAGATGCTATCTTTAAATGTATAAAAAATTTGTACCCTCATGAGGTAAATCTTCAATTATACCAGGTACATGCAGTTACAGAGGGCACAGACGCTCAAGCTACAGTAAGTGTTCGTATTGAGGAAAATGGAAAAACAACAGTTGGTCAGGCTGCTGATACAGATACACTAGTGGCATCTGCAAATGCATATATTGCAGCATTAAATAAAATGATTATTAAAAGAAATAAAACCGCTCCGATGGATCAGGATTTAGAAAAAGTAAAAGGTATTTAGATGGGATTATTTGATAAAGTAAGAAAAATTTGGAGCCAAGATATGGCTATTGATTTAGGAACCGCAAATACATTAGTTGTTGTAAAAGGTCAGGGTGTAGTTTTAAATGAGCCATCTGTTGTTGCAATAGTTGATCAATCTGGAAAAAAACAAGTATTAGCTGTTGGTGATGAAGCAAAAACTATGCTAGGTCGTACACCTGGAAATATACAAGCAATTAGACCATTAAGAGATGGTGTTATAGCTGATTTCATAGTTACTGAGGAAATGATAAAACACTTTATAAAAAAAGTTCATAAAGGAAGCACTTTTGCCAATCCAAGAATTTTAATTTGTGTTCCAACTGGTTCAACTCCTGTTGAGAGAAAGGCTATTCAAGATAGTGCTTTAGCGGCAGGTGCTAGAAGAGTTCAACTAATTGAGGAACCTATTGCAGCTGCAATAGGTGCGGGACTACCAATCTCAGAGGCAACTGGTTCTATGGTAGTCGACATTGGTGGTGGAACAAGTGAGATTGCAGTAATGTCTTTGGGTGGCCTTGTTTATTCAAAATCATTAAGAGTTGCAGGAGATGCTATGGATGGTGCAATGGTGAATTATATGAGGAAAGAGTATAATTTAATGATTGGGGATAGTACTGCAGAAAAAATCAAAAAAGAGATCGGAACAGCTATACCTAGTAATAATAATACTTATGCTGTTAAAGGAAGAGATTTGAGATCTGGTACTCCAAAAGAAGTAAATATTACTGAAGAAGATACAGCTGAGGCTTTAAATGATATTTTAAGACAAATGGTTAATGGAATTAAAGACGCCCTAGAAAGCACTCCTCCAGAACTATCTGCAGATTTGGTTGATATGGGGCTGGTATTGACTGGTGGTGGAGCTCTACTTAAAAATATAGATAAAAGATTTTCTAAAGAGACTGGTTTACCTGTTCATATTGCTGACGATCCGTTATCATGTGTTGCAATAGGTACAGGCAAAGCTTTAGATCAAGAACAAACTTTCTCTACTATGTTGACTGAATATTAAGAGCGATGGCCTCAAGCAGAGATGATTTTATAATTGCTATCCGTTCTGCTTTTCTAAAAAAAAGCACTCAACAAAAATTTTCTCTATTAACACTCGTTTTTTTATCAATTTTTATAATTTTATTGTCAAATTTAGACTTAAGAATTATTAAAATTTTAAAAACCGGAATAAACGAAGTAGTTTACAGATCTTCATTTATTGTATCGATACCTGAAAATTTTTTAAAAAACACGTTTATTGAAGTTAGCGATTATACAACATTTTTTAATGACTATAAAAAAAATAAAAAAGAATTGAATGAATTAAAATCCAATTTTGTTTCCAACGAAATTACTCAAAATGAAAATAAAGAGCTGAAAGAACTAATTAATGATTATGTCTCAAGCTCAGATAAAATATTAGCAAAAATAATTGTTGATCATGATAGTCCCTTTTTAAACAGCATAATTATAAACAAGGGTAGTAAAGATAATATAAAAATAGGGACGAATATATATGATCAATCATATTTAGTTGGAAGAGTTATTGAAGTAAACTACAAGACATCAAGAGTATTATTATTGAGTGATTTAAACTCAAACGTCCCAGTAACAATTGCGCCACAAAATATTCAAGCTATAATAACAGGATCAGGTAGTAATAAAGGGCAAATAAAATACATTAAAGACGGACTTTCTGAGGAATTTTCACAAGAAAGTATAATCTATACATCTGGTACAGGTGCCCTATTTAAGAGTGGAATTCCAATAGGTAAACTTAAAATTATTAAAAATGGATCAAATCCTAAATTGAATGTTGAGTTTTATTCAGATTTTTCTCAACTTAAATATGTTTTTGCTGAGATAATAACAAAAAGTGATATTCAAAAAATAGATGGAACAAAAAAAGAGGAGGAAAATAAAAGACCAATTGATGCAAAAATAAAAATTCTTGAAGATGAAGTTGAAATTATTGAGGACAGTAACATCAAATTTAAAGAGGAAAATGAAAATCTAAAGATAGAAATTAATGACTTGAATAATAAAGTATTAATTTTGAACAATGAGATAAATGAACAAAAAGAGGTAATTAATCAGTTTAATCTCGATACAGAAGAATTAGAATTTTTAAGACTGAATTTAATTTATAGCCACAAATGTCAAACTAGAAAATTATTTAGCACTGGTTTTAAAGTTGGAACTCCTGAATATAAAGATTGTATTTTAAGAAAAGGAAGAACAAATTAATGAGCAATTTAAAAACAAAAGGATTTTTTTTTAAAGTTTATTCATTTTTACCAATAATTATTTTATTTATATCAGTTTTAAATGAGTTTGATTTTAATTACCTAAATTTGGATTATTTTTCATTTAATTTTCCATTTATTCTAATCTTTTTCTTTACTTTAAAAGATTTTAAAAATTTTGATTACTTGTTGGTATTTATCGCTGGATTATTTAACGATACTGTAGTTGGGTTACCTCTTGGTATAAGCAGTCTATCTTATATGTTGCTTTGTATTTCTACATCTTACTTTAGAAACATTACAATTAGACCAAGCCCAGTAAAGGATTGGTTTTATTTTTTATTTATCATTAGCTTAATAAATTCAATAAATTATTCAATTTTAACATTATTTTTTTCATATGATTTAATTTTGATGAACTATTTAGTGAATACATTTTTTACATTTTCATTTTATATAATTTTTGTTTCGATTTTTAAATATTACATAAGAGGTTTGAATGATTAATTCATCATCTGATAATGTAACAAAATTGAATTCAATCAATAGAAGAATGTTTATTACTGGATCACTAAAATTTTTTATAATGATTGGTTTAGTAAGCAGACTATTTTTTTTACAAGTAAAAGAAAATAAAAAATATCTAACTCTCTCGGATAAAAATAGAATTAGAGAATGGAAATTGGCGCCAGTGAGGGGTGAATTTCATGATTATTTTGGAAAAGTAATTGCAGGAAATTTTGAGGCTTATCAACTTCATATAATTCCTGAGCAAGTAGAAGATTTTAGATATGTAGTTTATAGGTTAAAAGACTTGTTAGAACTTTCAGATAAGGAATTTAAAAAAGTTTTAAAGAAAAAAAATGAGATCAAACCATGGGAGACTTTAATTGTATCAGACAATTTAAGTTGGAAAAAATTTTCAAAGATTAACAATCATTTATATGATTTAAATGGAGTGAAACCTGTTATATCAATTTCTAGAAGTTATCCTTTCAAAGAAAATTTTACTCATTTAATTGGTTATGTTAGTCAGGCAAATGAAAGTGATATTGAGAATACTGAGGCAATTAAAAAGAATTTTGTTCCTGGACTTAAGGTTGGAAAAGTTGGTTTAGAAAAATCATTTGAGGAAAAATTAATAGGCACTAATGATATTGAAAGATATGAAGTAAATGCCTATGGCAGAAGGATAAGTCAATTAGAATTTCAAAAGGGAGAGAGAGGCAAAACACTTAGGTTAACAATTGATACAGAGATTCAAAAACTGACCAATGATTTATTAAAAGATAAATCGGGATCTATTTGTGTGATGGACATTTATACAGGCGCAATAATTGCAATGCAATCATCACCATCGTTTGACCCAAATTTATTTGTTTTTGGAATAAGTCAGGATGATTGGCAAATTATCCGTAATGATCCAATGAAACCATTGGTAAATAAAACTTTACAAGGAAACTATTCTCCAGGATCGACAATTAAACCACTAGTAGCTTTATCAGCTTTAGAAAATGGAATTATCAACACTAACTTTACTGTGAAATGTACAGGTAAAACTGAAATGTATGGCCAAACATATCATTGTTGGAAAAAGAAAGGGCATGGATTTGTAAGCTTAAGAAATGCTATGAAACAATCTTGCGATACTTATTTTTACGAGATTGCACGTAGATTAGGAGTAGATAAATTAAGTGAAACAGCAAAAAAATTTGGTTTGGGAGAAAAAGTTTTTGGAGATTTATTTGGTATTGAAAAAAAAGGGTTGGTTCCAAATACTCTATGGAAAAAAAATGCATTGGGACAAGGATGGTTGTTAGGAGAAACTATGATTACAGGGATTGGTCAAGGTTATATACAAACAACACCAATTCAATTATGTTTAATGACAGCACAAATTGCTAATGGGGGATATAAAATATATCCAAAAATAGTAGTAAGCGATGAAGCAAAGGACTCACCGCTTGATAAATTCACTCCCTTATTTGAAAATTCAAAAAATATTAAGATCGTTCAAGACGCAATGTTTGGTTCTACTAATGAAGTTATGGGAACATCTTATCGTTCAAGGATAGATGATCCAAAATACCAATTTGCTGGAAAAACCGGTACATCGCAAGTTAAGAAAATTACTGAGCAAGAGAGAGAATTAGATTTAAAAACATTTCAAATACCATATGAGCAGAGAGATCATGCTCTTTATATAGCATTTGGTCCCTATAAGAATCCAAGATATGCTTTAAGCGTAATTGTTGAGCATGGAGGAAATGGAAGTACAACAGCTGCTCCTATGGCAAAAAAATTATTTAAATTAATTATTGATCGACATACGAAAAGACAGTCAATTGATGATAAGAAATATTTGGAGATATAAATGTATCAGCACCAAAGATTAACAAGAAATAATTTTGGTTTCTTTCAAAAATTCAGAAATTTTGATTATATTTTGTTATTTTGTATTCTGCTACTAGGTTTTATTAGTCTCGCCACAATGTATTCGACTGATGGTGGCAAAGTTTTATTTCATACAAAAAGTCATTTTACGAAATTAATTGTTTTTACTTTTATGATGCTTATATTTTCCTTCATTAACATTAAATATTGGTTTTCAATCGGATATGTTGCTTATTTAGGAGTCATTGGACTTCTTGTTTGGACTTATTTATTTGGTATTACTTCCTCAGGATCTCAAAGATGGATTAACTTGTATTTTATCAATTTACAGCCATCAGAATTAATGAAAATCTTTATTATTCTTTGTCTTGCCAAATATTTTCATAGAATGAGGCTAGAAAATGTAAATTCTATTTATACCATACTTACATCTCTAATAATTATTCTGCTGCCAATGGGTCTTGTTATAGTGCAGCCTGATTTAGGCACTTCACTTTTGATAGCCATAAGCGGTATTGCTGTATTATGGTTTGCTGGCATAAATCATAAATATTTTGTGTATACAATGTTAGGCTTTCTAATTTCACTACCTTTTATAATTGCATTTTTGAAACCATATCAAAAACTAAGAGTCTTAACTTTTTTAAATCCCGACAAAGATCCATTAGGTGCGGGTTATCAGATTATACAATCTAAAATAGCTGTTGGTTCAGGTGGCATTTTTGGTAAAGGTTTTTTAAAAGGTACACAAAGTTATCTCGAGTTTTTACCAGAAAAACATACTGATTTTATCTTTACTCTTTTTTCAGAAGAGTTTGGTTTTGTTGGTTCTTTTTTACTTCTTATAATCTATGCGATTATAATTTACAGAATTATTGCAATAGGCGCTAATTCTCGAAGTTATTTTGCAAAAATTTTTTGCTATAGTTTTGGAGTAGCGATATTTGTTTTTATTACAATTAATATGAGCATGGTTCTTGGATTACTACCTATAGTAGGCTCTCCTTTACCAATTATGTCTTACGGAGGTTCCTCAATGCTTGCCACTATGATTGGTTTTGGAATCGTTATGAGTGCAAAAGTACATAATCAACAAATTATTGCTTAAGTATAATTTGTCGCTTAAGTTATTTTGAGTTTTAATTGTATATATTTTTATGCAAAAAAAAATTAAAGTTGGGATAATTGGGGCAGGTATTCAAGGAATTTCTAATGCACTTTTCCTTCAAAAAAAAGGTTATGAGGTGGAAATTTTTGATAGAGATGAACCAGGTAGCCCTGCCGCATCATATGGTAATGCAGGCCACTTTTCGCCATATGCATCATTATCATTAAATAGATCAGACATACTGGCGGACGTTCCTGCTATGCTGTTAAGCTCAACTGGACCATTAGCATTAAAATGGAATTATGTACCAAAAATGATTCCCTGGTTTCTAAAGTTTATATTAAATACCTCACAAAAAAAGATGATGCATACTGCCAAATACATGCATCAAATTTTGGATCTAGCTTTGCCAGCTTATGACGAACTTTTTGAAGAAATAGACTTAAATGGTTTAGTAGAAAATAAGGGAATTTTATATATATGGAATGATAAAGACTTAAAAAGTAGAGAGTTAGAAATAAAAGTAAGAAATGAGCTTGGTGTTAAGCAACAACTTGTAGACAAAAAAGAAATTCATGATTTAGAACCAAATTTAAAGCCATTTTACCATGCGGGTGTTTACTATCCATATGCAAGACACGCAAGGAATCCGAAAAAAATTCTTTTGAAACTTTTTGAGCTTTTTTTAAAAAAAGGTGGGAAATTTTTAAAAAAAAATAATGAAGATATTTATTTTGATAATGAGAGACCTATTTTTAAATCTGACAATGAAAAATATATTTTTGATAAAGTTGTAATAGCATGTGGAGCTTTTTCAAAAAAACTTACAGATAATTTGGGAGAGAGAATACCTCTTGATACGGAAAGAGGATATCATGTTCATTTTAAAAATTGTGACCATCTTCTAAGAAGACCAGTTATATTTTCTAATAGAGGTTTTGGTATTACTCCCATGGAGCAAGGGTTAAGAGTAGTAGGAACAGTAGAATTTGGTGGATTAAAAAATCCTCTCTCAAAATCAAGAATAAATAATTTAATAAGTAACGCAAAATACATGTTAGGTGATTTACCAGAGCATGAAGATGAGTGGCTAGGTTTTAGACCAACCTTACCTGATTTTTTACCAGTGATGGGTCCTTCTAAAAATCATAAAAATGTATTTTATTGTTTTGGTCACCATCATTTGGGATGGACATTAGGCCCAATATCTGGAAAGATTGTTTCTGGAATGATATCTAAAGAAAATACTAATTTAAATCTGGACCCTTACAGCTCAAAAAGATTTAATTAATTCATGCAAAACATCAAAGCATATATAATGCTAGTATGTGCATCATTATTTTGGGCTGGTAATTTTATGATAGGCAAGTATGCATTTGTGACAGAGATACCGCCTTTGTCTTTAGTATTTTATCGTTGGTCATTAGTTTGGATTATATTGCTACCTTTTACCTATAAAGAAATTATTAAAAATAAAGACACAATTTTAGATAATTTACCATTATTATTTTTTTTGGGATTAACAAGTGTAGGTTTATTTAATTCTTTTACATATTTATCTTTAATTCATACCCAGGTGATTAATGCATCTCTTTTTAATACTGCTATTCCAGCTATAATAATTTTACTTTGTTTTTTGTTTAAAATTGAAAAAACTAATAAATTTCAAATTTTAGGTCTTATTATTTCAGTAGGTGGA
>MDTG01292218.1_pt1 | contig 10778 bp, 9 predicted proteins | sample 811421 | NCBI WGS metagenome assembly MDTG01 (sample SAMN05326645, study PRJNA326480) | marine metagenome | isolation source: seawater | place: Pacific Ocean: South East | collected 2011
CTACGGCCATGGATGTCGCCCGCGACATCAGTGAAGGCCTGGCCCGAAACGTTCTGGCCGCAGAGGTGGACGGCGAAATCCGTGATGCGCAACGTCCTTTGGGCGGTGACGTGACCTTGAATCTGCTGACGTGGGGCAGTGAAGGAGCCCAGAGCACCTTGTGGCACAGTGGCGCACACCTCATGGCCGAAGCCCTCGAGGCCCTCTACCCGGGTGTTAAATTCTGGGTAGGTCCGGCCGTGGAGGGTGGGTTCTACTACGACGTCGACTTCGGTGACCACGTTTTCAGCGACAAGGATTTTCCGACGGTCGAAAGGAAGATGCTGGAACTCGCCAAGCAAAAGAGCGATTACGTCCGTCGTGAGGTCCCGAAGTCCGAGGCCATCGCGCACTTTAAGGATAAGGGCGACGAATACAAGCTCGACCTGCTTGAGAATCTGGAGGACGGCACAATCACCTTCTACACTCAAGGCGGATTCACCGATCTCTGCCGCGGCCCCCACATTCCACACACCGGACACATTAAGGCGGTCAAGTTGCTCGCCGTGGCGGGGGCCTACTGGAAGGGCGACGAGTCCCAGAAGCAGTTGACTCGCATCTACGGCATCGCCTTCCCCAAAAAGTCACAGCTGACGGAGCATCTCGAGTTGCTCGAGCAAGCCAGACAGCGTGACCACAGAAAGCTGGGAAAGGAGCTGGACCTGTTCACCTTCAGTGAAAAAGTGGGCCAAGGCCTGCCTCTGTGGCTGCCCAAAGGTGCTGAGCTCCGGATGCGGCTGGAGAATTTCCTCAAGGATGCCCAACGGAAGATGGGGTATCAGTCCGTGATCACTCCTCATATTGGAAATAAGGAGTTGTATGTGACCAGTGGCCACTATGCCAAATACGGAGAGGACAGCTTCCAGCCGATTAAGACCCCTGCGGAGGGCGAGGAGTATCTGTTGAAGCCCATGAATTGTCCGCACCACTGCGAGATATACAAGAGCCGGCCACGCAGCTACCGGGATCTTCCCATTCGGTATGCAGAGTTTGGAACCGTCTATCGGTATGAGCAGAGTGGAGAGCTTCACGGGTTGACACGCGCCAGAGGGTTCACCCAGGATGATGCGCACATCTTCTGCACTGTGGACCAGGTCAAGGAGGAGGTCAGCAACGTCATCGACTTGGTGTTGTACATCTTCAAGACGCTCCAGTTCGACGATTTCATCGCTCAGATTTCGCTTCGTGATCCAGAGAATCCCGACAAATACATCGGCAGCGACGAAAATTGGGACAAGGCCGAGAAGGCCATTGCCGAGGTTGCAGTCGAAAAAGGCTTGGAGACAGTCACTGAGTTGGGAGAAGCCGCGTTCTACGGACCGAAACTCGACTTCATGGTGCGCGATGCCATCGGAAGGAAGTGGCAATTGGGCACCGTTCAGATTGACTACAGCCTTCCGGAGCGTTTCGAGCTCGAGTATGTGGGGTCAGACAACCAAAAACACCGGCCGGTGATGATTCACCGCGCGCCTTTTGGCTCAATGGAGCGCTTTGTCGCCATTCTCATTGAACACTGCGCCGGTAAATTCCCGTTGTGGCTGACCCCGGAACAGGCGCGAATCCTGCCGGTTAGTGACAAGTTCAACGACTACGCAAAGGAGGTTTCAAAATCCCTTGAAAAGCGCGATATTCGCGCCCTCGTTGACGACCGAAGTGAAAAGGTTGGGAAGAAGATCCGCGAAGCGGAACTCGACAAAGTCCCGTACATGCTCATTGTGGGAGGAGATGAGGCCGAGAACGGAACCGTGGCCGTGCGTAAGCAAGGCGAAGGGGATGTAGGAGGCATGACCACTGCCGCATTTTCCGACCTGATCGAAAGTGAAGTCCGGGATTTGCTGGGTGGCAATGAGATGATTGAACAACCAAACTGATAGCACCATCGCTATTCGACGCAGACGATCCCGAGGCCCAGCCCGGGTGATCAAAAAGAACCCGCACAGGACGAACCGGGAAATCCGGGCGCCCAAAGTGCGTTTGGTCGGTGACAATGTTGGCGATGCCGATATCGTCGAATTGGATGATGCCATCAAGATGGCTGAGGAGCAGGAATTGGACCTTGTGGAGATCTCCCCGAAAGCGGATCCTCCGGTTTGCAGAATTCTGAATTACCAGAAATTCCTGTACGACCAGAAGAAGAAGCAGAAAGAGATCAAGGCCAACCAGGCCAAGGTGACCCAGAAGGAGATTCGTTTCGGTCCCAACACGGACGACCACGATTTCAACTTCAAGGTGAAGCACGCCCGCAAGTTCCTTGAGGAGGGCAACAAGCTCAAGGCGCATGTCTTCTTCCGCGGAAGAAGCATCGTCTTCAAGGAGCGTGGAGAAATCCTGTTGCTGCGTTTCGCGCAGGAGCTAGAGGACGTGGGTACGGTGGAGCTGATGCCGAAACTGGAAGGGAAGCGAATGTTCATCACGCTCCGACCGAAAAAGTAAATCCCGGGGAGGGCATCAGCCTGAACCACCATATACGGACGACATGCCGAAGATGAAGACCAAGAGCAGCGCCAAGAAGCGTTTCACCGTGACCGGTACGGGAAAGCTGAAGCGCAAGCACGCCTTCAAGTCCCACATTCTCACCAAGAAGGGGACAAAGCAGAAGCGTAACCTGACCCAGACGGGCTTGGTGAGCAAGGCGGATACGCCGAACATCAAGACCCAGTTGGGCATCTGACACTGAATTCAAACCGGCGTCCAGCCCCCAAGATCCCGCCAGTGCGGGACGCTGTCCGCCAAATCCAATAGAACATGCCTCGTTCAAACAATGCCGTCGCCAGCCGTGCGCGCCGGAAGAAAGTCCTGAAAATGGCCAAAGGGTATTACGGTGCCCGCAAGAATGTCTGGACCGTCGCCAAAAATGCGGTGGAGAAAGGCTTGACCTACGCTTATGTCGGTCGCAAGCTCAAGAAGCGCCAGTTTCGCTCCCTCTGGATCCAGCGGATCAACGCCGGTGCCCGCCAGCACGGCATGAGCTACTCCAAGTTCATGGGCCAGTGCCACAAGGCCGGCATCGAACTGAACCGCAAGGTCCTCGCTGACCTTGCGCTGAACCACCCTGCCGCCTTTAAGGCCGTGGTGGATCAGGTCAAGTGATCTTCACTCCGCCTCCCAAGAAAAAGCCGGCCAACAGTCGGCTTTTTTCATAGGCGTTGTTTCGGGACGCCCCAAACGCACACAGCCTTTGCGTTCAGCGTCCCAGCACACGGCCCTTGGCGATGGCTGCAGGCGTGTAGGTAGGGTCGAGCTTCAACGCCACCTCGTAAGCTTGAAGAGCTTCCCCACTTCTTCCCTGGCTCTCGATGGAGAGGCCCCGGTTGTAGTGGGCCTGGTGGTAGTATGGCAGGCGGAAAATGGCTTCGTCGAACCACATTTCCGCGCTGTCGTACTGAGCGAGGTACTCGAGGTAAACAAAGCCTTTGTTGAAGGCGGCAGACGCATTCATGCTGTCTAGCTTGAGAATGCGGTCGTAGAGGTCAAGGGCCTGTTCATATCGGCGTTCCTCGCGAAAACCGGATTCCTGCAGATACATCGCTTCGTCGTAGAGGGCCTCGATGCTGTTGGGCCGTAGGTTCCGCGCAGTCTTGAAATACTCGAGGGCCAGATCATTTCCGGCACCGGCATAAAGCAGTCCCAGTTGGATGAAGGCGTCGTAGCGTTGCGGGTTGACTTCGGCCGCAGTTTGGAATGAGCTAACGGCCTTGACCGTATCCCGGGTTTCGAGATAGAGGCGGCCTTTCAAGAAATACGCTTCATCGAGGCGGTCATTCAGGCGCAACGCGTCATTGATGCGGGCCAAGGCAGGCTCATAAGACCTCAACAACAGGTCCACTTTGGCCAGGGCGAGCAAGGCCGGGGGGAAGTTGGGGTCTATGCGCAACACCGATTCCCACTCGCGAACGGCCCCTTCGAAATCTCGGACCTCGAACCTCAGGGCGCCCAAGGTTTGTCGGTCTTCGATGCGGGTGGAGTCCGCCAGAAGGGCCAAGGCGTAGTCGTCAATGGCAGCACCGGTCTCTCCGCGGCGCCATTGGTACGCTGCGCGGGCGGAATAGCGGCTCGCGTCCTGGGGAGATTCGAGAATGCGCGTATTGAGCCAAGCGAGGGAGTCGGACACCGGCTTTTCCGACGTCCGTCCTCCCTCGGTGTTGGGTTGGCAACCCCAGGCAGCCATGGCCAGCATGGTGCCCCAGAAATGAAGGCTGCTGGGCATCAAGCTTCAGCCTGCTCCACCACCTCTTCGGCGGTTTCGTCGCGGAGTGCAGCTTTGATGCCGGTTTCGAGCTCCTCCATGAGTTCGGGGTTGTCCTCGAGCAAGTTCTTGACCGCATCCCGTCCCTGGCCAAGGCGGGTCTCGCCGTAGCTGAACCAGGATCCGGATTTCTTGACAATGCCCAAATCCACACCGAGGTCGATGATTTCGCCGACCTTGGAAATGCCTTTGCCGTACATGATGTCGAACTCGGCGCGGCGGAACGGAGGCGCAACTTTGTTCTTGACGATTTTGACCTTGGTGCGGTTGCCCATCACTACGTCCCCGTCTTTGATTTGGCTGCTGCGGCGGATGTCAATGCGCACGGAGGAGTAGAACTTCAATGCGTTACCACCGGTGGTCGTTTCGGGGTTGCCGAACATCACACCGATTTTCTCCCGAAGCTGGTTGATGAAGACACAGCAGCAGCCCGTCTTGTTGATGGTGGATGTCAGCTTGCGGAGCGCTTTGGACATCAGACGCGCTTGGAGGCCCACGGCGCTGTCTCCCATCTCTCCTTCGATTTCGGCACGCGGGGTGAGGGCAGCCACGGAGTCAATGACGATCAGATCAATGGCGCCGGAGCGAATCAGGTTGTCGGCGATCTCGAGGGCTTGCTCTCCATTGTCAGGCTGGGAGATGAGGAGGTTTTCGGTGTCCACACCCAGTTTCTCGGCGTAGTACTTGTCGAAGGCGTGCTCGGCATCGATGAACGCGCAAATGCCACCGGCCTTTTGGGCTTCGGCAATGGCGTGGGTGGCGAGGGTGGTCTTGCCGGAGCTTTCGGGCCCGTAGATCTCCACCACTCGGCCACGGGGGAAGCCGCCCACACCCAGAGCGATGTCGAGGGAAAGGGAGCCGGAAGAGATGGCATCGATCTTTTCTACGGCTTCGTCGCCGAGTTTCATCACGGTGCCTTTTCCGTAGGTCTTGTCGATGCGGTCAAGGGTGAGTTGCAGCGCCTTGAGTTTGTCCTTGTTGTCTGAAGCCATGTCGGGTGTTTTCAATGGAAGCGATAGCAAAGTAGATGCACGGGTCCGTAAGGGATTTACGGTGCCGGAAGTTTTTGTGAACGGGGGGTCAACGTTCGCCTTCGAAGGCGGCGAGCACCTCAGCGGCGTGCTCTTTGACCTTGGGTTTGCGGATGATGGCGGCAATGTTGCCTTCGCCGTCGATGCAGAAGGTGGTGCGGTGCGTACCGTCGTATTCGCGCCCCATGAATTTCTTCAACCCCCACACGCCATACAGGTCTTGCAAAGCATGGTCTTCGTCCACGAGCAGGTCGAAAGGGAGTTGAAACTTATCGATGAACTTCCGGTGAGAGGCCGCATGGTTGATGCTCACACCAAGCACGTCGATGCCGGCCGTTTTGAGTTTAGCCATGCCGTCGCGCAGACTGCAAGCCTGGTTCGTGCATCCCGGGGTGTTGTCCTTGGGATAGAAATACAATGCCACTCGGCGGCCTGAGTAATCAGAAAGCCGGTGGGTTTTGCCGTCTTGGTCGAGGGCTTCAAAAGCGGGTGCGGGGTCGCCAACGTTGAGGTGATGCATGCGAATCAAACTGCGATGCGCCTGTGATGTTCAAGGCTTTGCCCTTGAAGGTCGGACATGGCGCGGAACGGGTACTTTCGCCATCCGTGATATACGTGGACGTCATTCTGCCTTTGGCCCTACCGGGCTTGTTGACCTATGCTGTGCCCGAGGGAGAGGCGGTGCAGGTGGGGGCACGGATTGTGGTGCCATTGCGGGGCAAGCGGTTGCACACTGCGGTGGTCCGTCGGCTGCACGATCGCCGGCCGGAACACAGAGTGGAGCCTTTCGTCTCCGTGTTGGACGAAGCTGCACTTTTGTCGGAATCGACGCTGCGTTTCTGGGATTGGATGGCCGCGCATTTCTGCTGCGGTCCAGGAGAGGTGGCGCTGGCAGCCTTGCCCTCCGGCATGCGGTTGGCCAGCGAGACCAAGCTTCAATTGTCGCCGGATTCGGAAGGCATGGACGAAGCCCGGCTCGATGACCGTGGTTTCCAAGTGGTGGAGGCGCTGCGACTCCGGGGGGCGATGACCTTCAAGGATGTGGGCGACCTCCTTGGCGTGCGCAATCCGGCGTCCGCGTTGCGTCCGCTGGTAGAGCGGGGCTGGGTGTTGTCCTCGGAGGAGATGAAACGGGGCCCGGGTCGGAAAGTCGTATCGATGGTTCGGTTGTCGGAGCGCGCAGCCAGGGACGAGGATTGGCTGGGTGAACAACTCGACCTCTTGGATGCCCGTGCCCCGAAACAATCGCGTGCCATGATGGCCCTGTTGTCCGAGGAAGGGTGCAGGACCGGGGTGGCCTTGGCATCACTGACTCGCACGGAAGGGGTGGACGCTTCGCTGTTCAGCCGTCTGATGGACAAGGGGTTGGTCTTTCGCTTCAAACAAGATCCATGGTTGGACGGGGCAGGAGAGGAGCAGGCCACGAAACTGGCTGTGCTGAGCACAGCTCAGGAAGTCGCGTTGCAGGCCTGTGAGAAGGGACTGGCTGAGAAAGGCATCGTGCTGTTGGAAGGGGTCACCGGCAGCGGGAAGACCGAGGTGTACACCCACCTCATCCATCAGGTGTTGGAGCAGGGCAGGGATGCGCTGTTCCTCGTCCCTGAAATCGCGCTCACGACGCAGTTGATTGTCCGTCTGCGCAAGTTTTTTGGCGACCGGTTGGAAGTGTACCACAGCCGTTTTACGCCGCGGGAGCGGACGACCACGTTCCGTCGGGTAGCGGAGGAGCGCGGCAAGGGCAGGTTGCTGGTCGGTGCGCGCAGTGCTGTTTTTCTCCCGTTCCGGAACCTCGGCCTCATTGTCGTAGACGAAGAGCATGACCCCAGCTACAAGCAGCATGATCCGGCGCCGCGCTACCAAGCGAGGGACGCAGCGGCCATGTTGGGGCGCCTGCATGGTGCAGGGGTCCTGTTGGGATCGGCCACGCCGTCATTGGAAGCCCGTTGGGCAGTTCAAGGGGGCAGGGCAATGCATGTGCCGCTGACCGAACGGTTTGGCGGGACTTCACTTCCTGAAGTGGAGTTGGTGGACCTCAGGAAGGCCCACAAGCAGCGCAACATGGAAGGGCATTTCAGCCGCCGGTTGCTGGAGGCCATGGGAGAAGCTTTGGGGGCCGGAAAACAGGTCATCCTGTTTCAGAATCGGAGGGGATATGCACCGGTGACCCAATGCCGCACTTGTGGGTGGGTTCCAGAATGTGCCCGCTGCGATGTGTCCTTGACTTACCACAAATACTTGAAGGACCTGCATTGCCACTACTGCGGCTACCGGGAGAGCGAACCGCTCAGTTGCCCGCGGTGCGGCAGTGAAGAGGTGTTGGCCAAGGGGCTGGGCACGGAGCGGATTGAAGAAGAGATCGCCGCCCATTTCCCCGAGTTCAAGTCGGCACGCATGGACTTGGATACAACCCGCACCCGCAACGGACACGAGCGGATCATTCGTTCGTTTGAGTCGGGCGAGGTTCAAATCCTTGTGGGAACGCAGATGGTTACCAAGGGCTTGGACTTTGAGCGCGTCGGTCTCGTGGGCATCCTTCAGGCCGACCGGATGTTGCACTATCCGGATTTTAGGGCGTTGGAGCGGACGTTCCAATTGTTGACCCAGGTGGCAGGTCGCGCGGGCCGAAGGTCTGACCAAGGCCTCGTGCTTGTTCAGACCTTTGATCCGGAGCATTGGGTGTTCGACCATGTCGTGCGCCACGATGCTTTGAGCATGGCCAATGCAGAGCTGCAGGAGCGCAAGGAGTTTCACTACCCCCCGTTCGTCAGGCTCATCCGCCTGGTGTTGCGCCACCGCGATCCGCATCGCGTCCGACATGGGGCGGCCGCACTGGCGGGCCGGTTGCGCAGCCGGTTTGGTGGTCGAGTGGTTGGTCCGGAGGAACCAACCATTGCCAGGGTCCACGACACTTACCATCGGCACATCCTCCTCAAGCTGGAACGGGAGGCCGATTCAAGCGCTGCCAAGCAGGCCTTGCTGGAGGACATTGCGGCGTTCCAGGCTGTGCCAGATTACAAGGCCATCCGGGTCGTCATCGATGTCGATCCTTATTGAGTCTTGTATAAAACAAGACGAAAGCCTAACTTTATGACATGGTTGTGAAAAAGTCCTGCCTCTGTTGTTGCTGCTGTCCGGTTCCTCCGGGTGCGGTATCGTCGTATGGCATGGACTCCTGATTCCATCCTGAATTTTTCGACTGAACGCAGCCCGGCCCGATGAGCCGGGCTTTTTGTTTTCCCGCCCCTCCAATTTCCTCGACATGTTGTCCCCCCTTTCCCTCTCCCACACCACTAAATCCGCACCCACCATTCACATTCTCCACGAAAATGCAGTGTGGGTTGCCCCCCTGCGTCATGAATTAAACGCCCTCGGTCTTCCGCATCAGGAGTGGTTCATTGACCAAGTGGAGCTGGACCTCATGCAGGCCCCACCTGAAGGTGTCTTCTTCAACCGGATGTCGGCGAGCAGCCATACCCGGGACCACCGCTTTGCCTGGGAAGCGACCCGTGGAATCATGTCCTGGCTGGAGGCCCACGGCCGGCGCGTCATCAACAACCGCAAGGCGACGGCGTTGGAGGTCAGCAAGGTGGAGCAGATCATCGCCTTGCAGGACCATGGCCTTTCCGTTCCACGTTCCATGGCGGTGACCGGAGCGGATGCCGTGCGCCGTGCGGCGACCAAATGGGACGAGGCTTTCATATTGAAGCCCAACCGAGGCGGCAAGGGAACCGGGGTCAGCCTGATTCGGAATGAACGCGAGCTGGAGGCGGTTCTGCAGGATTTTCATGCCTACACGCTCGATGGCACGGTGCTGTTGCAGGAATATATCCGTCCCGCAGATGGGCGTGTGCTGCGCTTGGAGTTCGTCGGGCAACAGCACCTGTATACCGTCAGCATTGACGCGGGAGGTGGATTTGATCTGTGTCCATCTGATGCCTGCCAAGTGGGCCATGCCTACTGCCCTGCGGATGGCCGATCCAAGTTTGAAATCCTTGCAGACCACCAGCCCCAGACGCTCTCGGCCTGCCTGTCCTTTCTCAAGGATGTCGGCATGGAGGTGGCGGCCATGGAGGCGGCTCCAGGCACCGATGGGACCTTGCACTTCTATGACATCAACATCAACACCAACTACAATTCCGAAGCCGAGTCCCGTCTGGGGGATGGCCGCCGCGGCATGAAGGCCATCGCGGAGTTCCTGGGGAATGAGCTCCAGCTTCAGTTGGCCGCCACTCCTTCAAAAGCGGCGTCATGATTCAGTCTGTTTCCACATCAACCCGCGATTCAAAAGTCCGCTCCGTGGCCGTTGTTGGTGGCGGGGTCATGGGCGCGTTCACGGCGGCCCACCTGCTTGACCTCGGCGTGTCTGTGACGCTATACAATCCGCATCCCCTCGGCGAAGGGCCCGGTGCGTCGGTGGACACTGGGCGCAGCTTTCGGGTGCACTACGGCGAAGACTGCGGACTCATTTCGATGGCGGTGCGCAGCCGGAGCCTCTGGCAAGAATGGTCCCATCGCATGGGCCGCCCGCTGTTGCACCCCACCGGCAAGTTGCTGGTCGAAGAGGGCCAGGTGGGGCGTCACACGTTTGACAGCTGGTTGACCCTGCGCAAAATGGGCCTGAAGGCAGACCGGCTGGGCAGGGGCCCGATTGCTGAAGAATGGCCGGGTTTCTCGGCTAAATCGGCCACGGTGGACCGTTTGGGAGGGGTCTTGGATCCGGAGGTCATTCTCAAGGGATTGTCGCAGGTCTTGCACGCCCAAGGCTGTGTGATGAGGCTTGAGGCGCTGGACATGAAGGAGAATCGAATCCGGTCGGCCGAAGGGTGGTCGGAATTTGATGCTGTGGTGTTGACGGCTGGGGCTTGGACCCGCCGCTGGGTGCCGGTGTCCATGGAAGTGACCCGGCAGCAACTGGTCTATTTCGACGCCCGACCCTTGGGGGATGTGTTGAATCGGCTTCCCGTCTTCAGCGACCCCGAGTCGGGATTCTATGCCATTCCCACAGTGAAGGATGGCCGGATCAAGGTGGCCAATCACCACCCTGGACCTGCAGGGCACCCGGATGGGGATGACCGGAAGGTCAGCGCTGAATTCGAGGCCGCCGCCCGACAATTCCTGGCCAAGCACCTTCCTTCGCTCGCGGATGCAGAGGTGGTGCATCGGCATGTCTGTTTCTACAGTGGGACGGCCGACCGAGATTTCATCCTCGACCGGTCCAAGGAGGGGTGGGTCATGGGCGCGGGGTTCAGCGGCCACGGCTTCAAATTCTCACCCTTGATTGGGAGGCTGTTGGCTCAGATGGCCGTTGGGCAGGAGACGGAGGTGGACATCCGTCGATTCTCGATGCACCGGTCTGCGCTGGCCGGCGAGCGGTTGACATTGGCTGTTTGATCAGTCAGTGGTGCCCTCCTCGGAATCCGGCTCGTGGCGCACCCACAAATGGGCGATGGCGCCCATCAGGA
>MDTG01387707.1_pt1 | contig 10778 bp, 12 predicted proteins | sample 811421 | NCBI WGS metagenome assembly MDTG01 (sample SAMN05326645, study PRJNA326480) | marine metagenome | isolation source: seawater | place: Pacific Ocean: South East | collected 2011
GCATAAATCTGGAAATTCTTTAGGAAAAGCTGATGTAATCAAATGGGCAATGAGTGGTGATATTAATCAAGATAAAGCGCGAGTTGTTTATGAAAATGATGAAGTTGGCATTCACCACTCAATTGTAACTTTTAATGATGGAAATGTTGAAGCTGTAATGGCAGTTTACAAATATAAAGATGGTAAAATTATAAGTCTAGAAACAGGCGCAACAAAGATATCATAATGAAGAGGATTTTTTTAATAAGTTTTTTTATATTAGTTTGTTCATCAAAAGCTTTTTCTGCTTCTATGAATATGATTGGTGAAAAAGGTGATCCAAATAAAGTTGATAGGATAATAGAAATTGAAATGCATGATAATTATTATTATCCAGAAAACATTGATGTAAAAAGAGGTGAAACAATAAAGTTTATAGTTAAAAACTTAGGCAATCTCGTACATGAGTATAATATTGGGACTAAAGAAATGCATATAAAACATCAACCAGAGATGATGAAGCTAGTAGAAAATGAAATACTTATGGCTGATAAAATTGATCGTAAAAAGATGAAAAGCATGTCAAAAAAAGATCATAGTATGAGTCATTCACATGCAAATAGTGTTTTGCTTGAACCCAATGAGACTGGAGAAATAATTTGGAAATTTTCTAAGAACATTTCTTTAGAGATGGCATGCAACATGCCTGGACATTATCAGATTGGTATGGTTGGTCAAATTAACTTTAAATAGATGGGTAATATCGATTTTTTAGGGTGATGATAGATTAGAAGATGCTATAACCTGGTCAAAAAAAAATGAATAATTTTTCAGCTTATATAATTTTAATTATTGCAGTTTTCTTAGGTACGGCAGCTAATGGTTTTGCAAAGGGAGCACAAGGATTTACATTATTTATTCCTAGTATTTTAACTGCTATTACAATAGTTGGGTGTATGTACTCATTGTCTTTAGTTATGAGAACTATTCCTATTGGAATTACCTATGCGTCATTTGCTGGATTATGTATTGTGGCTACAACACTTGTTGGAGTATATAAATTCAAACAAATACCAGATTTTTTTACTTTAATAGGCCTTTTATTAATAATTGCTGGGGTGTTAATTGTAAATTTACTTGGAAATCTTAAATCATAATGTTTTCAAAAAAATACTTTGATCTTTTATTCATTTTAATAATGGGGCTTGGTATGAGCTTACTTATGACATTAATTATCACTTTTATTAATACTGGAATGGACAGTGGATATCTTAACAGATTTTTTAAAGCCTGGACTGTAAGTTTGCCAATAGCAATTGTTGCAGCTCTTCTTTTAGGTCCTCCCATCAAAAAATTTGTAGATAAAATAACCAAATAATCATATTCTTGAACTGTGAGCAGTTTATCAGGATATTTTTTTTTATTTTTAGCTATTATCTTTGGAATTACATCAAACGGTTTTTTAAAGTCAACAAATGGTTTTACAAACCTAGGACCAACTATCTTTTGTATAATTTTTATAGTTGCATGTATTTTTTGCTTATCTAGAGCGATGAGTATTATTCCAGTAGGTTTTACTTATGCTACTTATGGAGGTCTTACGATTGCGGCTGTAACTTTATTTGGAGTATTTAAATATAGTCAAATTCCAAACTTTTATGGAGTAATTGGAGTAGTCCTGATTATTATTGGTGTAATTTTGTTAAATACTTTGGGTAAAACTAATTAGATACTGGTTTTAAAATTTTAATAAGCTTTGTATGTACTTTTTTATTTGACGTAACTAGTATATTTCCTGCTTTAATTGCTGGATTATTTTTCCAATTTGTAACTATACCACCAGCAGCCTCTATAATTGGTATTAAAGGATGTATATCCCAAATTTTATTACCACACTGAATTACAACATCAATTTTTCCTTCAGCAAAATGTGCATAGCTCAAAGCATCAGTGCACGGAAATTGCATCATCTTTATTATTTTTGGAATTTTTTTTTGCTGATTTAAAGGAAGTGATCCGTTGAATGCGACTGCCATTTTAACATTTGAAAATGATACCTTTTTATTAACATTTATTTTTTTTCTTATTTTTCCTTCAACAACAAGTGCTTTTTTATTATTCAAATTTAAATAATATTTTTTAAGTAATGGAAAATTTGCTAGTCCTAAAATAGGATAATTGTCATAATTTAATGAAATTAAATTACTCCAAGTTGGATTACCAATAACGAAAGATCTTGTGCCATCGATGGGATCAATTATCCATGTAAAACGACTTTTTGATTTTTTTTTTTCAAACTCTTCTCCTTTGATTTGATGATCTGGAAAATTTTTTGTTATCTCTTTTCTAATATATTTTTCGAAAGCTTTATCAATATTTGTAACTGGATCGTACCCCTTATTCTTTTTTTTATTTGAAACCTTAAATGGCTTATTTAGTTTGGTGAAATAATGATTACTTAATTTTCTTGCTAATTTATCAAGAAAATTTGAGTATAATTTGTAATCAGATGATTTAAACATTTGCTTATTTAAGTATTACTATTTTATTTCTATGGATGAAAGCTAATTTTTAATATTATTTATCTTATATTTAAAAATAGAATTAAAGGATAATTTTATCTATTTGTTTTTCTGCATTCTCGATTGATTTTTCATAATCTAAAGCCATTTGATCTGCGCTAATAACATCAACTTTTTCAATCCCGAAAAAATTTAAGATAAATTTTAACCATGGAGTAAGAAAATCCTCTTCACTATTTAATTTCGTTCCACCTGAAGTAATTACTAAGTAAGCTCTTTTATTTTTTAACAAGCCTACTCTTCTACCATTGGGCTTAAATTTAAAAGTTTCTCCCACCCTTGCTGCCAGATCTGACCAGGCTTTAAGAGTTGCTGGTGGGCCATAATTATATATTGGAGCTGAAATTATAATTATATCACTTTCTTTAAGTTCCTTGACCAAAGTATCTGATAGTTCAAACATTTTTTTATGTTCATCTGTCTGATCTTTTTTATCAATTTTCATTCCAGATTCAGTTAGTCCAGATACAAAAACCATTTGATCATCTAAGTCTCTATAAACAACTTCATCTTCAGGTTTTTTAATTTTATCTAGTAATTTTTTTGCAAGTGCTCTGGATGTCGAACCCTCTTTTCTGGCACTTGAATCTATTTGGTAAATTTTCATAATTGTTTATCCAAAGTTTTGTAAAAATGGTAAAATATTTAATAAATAATACCCCAAAACTTGAAGTTGGTTTGTTAATATTAATATACCAGTAATTAATAGTATAATTCCACCGATTTTAGAGATCATATTAATATTTTTTTTAAAATTTTTTGAAAAAATTAGAAATTTCTGAATTAAATAACCTGATAATATGAATGGTATCGTTAAACCTAGTGAATATGATATCAAAAGTATAACCGCTTTAGTTAATGTCTCTTCAATTGCAGCCAAGGCTAAAATTGATCCTAAAATTGGTCCTATACAAGGTGTCCAACCAAAACCAAAAGCTAAGCCGATAATAAATGGGAAAATAAAACTCTCAGATTTTTGGGCCTCAAATCTTTTTTCAAAGTTAAGAAAGCTTAAGTTTAAAAAACCTAAAAGTTGTAATGAAAAAATAATTATTATAATACCTGCAAAAACTCTAAGAATTTGAGAATTTGCTAAAAGAATTTTTCCAAGAAAAGATGCTGTAGCACCAAAAATAATAAAAACAGTCGAAAAACCAAAACAAAATAAAATTAAAGGTAATAATTTGACTTTCTTGTCAGATAGTATTTCACTTAAAGATTGTCCAGATACAAATGATATATAGCCTGGTATTAAAGGTAAAACACACGGTGATAAAAAACTTATTAATCCTGCTCCAAATGCTAAAAATAATTCAATCATTAACCAGTATTTTTCATTGCTGCTGAAATACCAGCAATAGATGTCATCATGGCATCATTTAAATATTTTCTATCATTAAAATTAATTTTTTTCTTTGACATTTTATTCATAACTACTGCTTGTAATACATTCAAAACTTCTGAATAAATATTTCTTACCAAAACTGTTGTTCTAAATTTTTTTCTTTGATTAATTATTTCACTTGGTGTTATATATTTATTCAATTTTTTGATTATATTAAACTCAGATCTTAATTTATCGCCCACTTCTCTCAATTTTTTGTCTCCTAGATTGTTTTCATAAACCTCTGATATTTCTGGATCAACTTTAGAGATAACCATATCCAAAATATCCATAGTTGAATTAAAAAATGGCCAATTTTTTTCCATATCTGTAAGAATACGTTTGTACTTTTTGGCTGATGAATATTTTAATGCATCTCCAGTTCCTAACCAAGCGGGTAACATTAATCTAATTTGTGTCCATGCAAACACCCAGGGTATTGCTCTTAGACTTTGGATATTATCTACATTTTTTCTTTTGGAAGGCCGCGACCCAATAGATAATTTTCCAAGCGCTAAATGAGGAGTAACAGTTTTAAAATATCTTATAAAATCATAATTTTCATTTATATTTTTTCTATAAGAAAGTGTTGAAATTTTTGTCATCTGCTCAATCAGTTTCCTCCAGCTATCTTTAGGATGTGGGGGTGGATCTAAAGTTGCTTGCATTACTGATCCAATGTAGCTGCATAAATTATATTTAGCTAAAGGTTCGTAGCCATATTTTTGTTGTATCATTTCACCTTGATCGGTAATTCTTATTCGGCCATATACAGAATTTGGTGGTTGAGACCTCATTGTTGCTTGGATTGGTCCACCACCTCTTCCTGCAGATCCACCTCTGCCATGAAAGAATGTTAAATCAATTTTGTATTTTTTAGCTATTGTTAAAACTTCCTCTTGAAGTTTATATTGATGCCAGCTGGCAGACAATTTTCCAGCATCTTTACTAGAATCTGAATATCCAATCATAATCTCTTGCTTGTTTTGAATTAATTTTCTGTACCAAGCTAATGAAAAAAGTTTCTCCATAATAGATTTTGCATTTTTTAAATCTTCCAAAGTTTCAAAAAGAGGAACTACTCTTAATTTATTCTTAATCTTTGCCTGCATCTGCATATGGTAAACACTTAAAATATCTGAAGCTGCTGAAGTCATCGATATAATGTAAGCACCTAAACATTCAGACGGTTCATTTGCTAAAATTTTAAAAGTATCCCAAACTTCCTTATTTTCCTTGTTTTTAAAGCTAAAATTTTTAAGAGTATTTCTATCCTTTTTCATTTCACTTAGAAGATACTTAATTTTTTTATCTTCATTCCACTTAAGATAATCAGAATTATTTTTTTTCTTAACATATTCTGCCATGACTTGAGAATGTCTTGATGATTCTTGTCTAATATCTAATTTTGCAAGATTAATTCCAAAACATTTTGCTCTTCTCATTAGATCAAGCAAATCACTGCTAGCTATATTTTCACTTTGATTTTCTTCTAACGACTCTCTCACAACTCTAAGAGGTTTAAGAATCTCTTCTTTGGACGACAAAAGTTTTTCTGATTTAAGTGGTTTTTTTGCAACTAAATGTCTTTCTATTAATCTGTGAGTTTTTCTCATTTTATCTCTTAATGGTCTTAAATAAACTCTATAAGGCTCAAAAGTTTTTCCAGTAGTTTTTAATATTTTTTTTGAGCATTTTGCCATTGAAAGACCTCTAATGAGTTTTGTTAATTCTTTTTCATATAATTTTGCTGCTTCCCATCTTGATAAAAGAATTACTTCTTTAGTGATTGCTGCTGTTACATTAGGGTTTCCATCTCTATCACCACCCATCCAAGAACCAAATTCTATTGGATTAAAATTTTTTGGTAAACCTTTACCCATATGTTTTAAAAATATAGCGTTTAATCTTCTATAAACTTTAGGTATAGTTTCCCAAAGACTATCCTCTATCACTGCTAAACCCCACCTTGCTTCCTCAGCAGGAGTTGGTTTAAATCTTTTTAAATCATCTGTATTCCAAATAATAGTAAACTCATCATATAATTTTTTATCTAAAATTTTTAATTTTGAAGGTTTGTTTTTTAAAAGATCTCTTTGATCCATTATCTCTGTTATTTTATGATATTTCTGAATTAAAGTTCTTCTTTTTACTTCGGTTGGATGAGCTGTAAGTACGATTCCTATATGTAAATTTTTAGCAATATTATAAATTTTTTGCGGTTTAATTTTTTTATTTTTAAAAAGTTTTTCAAAAATCTCCTCAATAAAAATATTTTTATGTTTATCTTTTAAATTAGAATTTTCATATTCATCTAGCTTTCTTGAAGCATCTATGGATTCTGTTAAATTTATAAAGTTCATAAAATGGGTAAAAGCTCTTGCTAATTTGAAAATCTTTATTGGTTTTAATCTTTGAATTTCTAGGGTAATTTTATTAAATCTATTTTTGTTATTTTTATTTTTAATGTTGGCCTTAGAAAGCAGTCTTATTCTCTCAACTAAATTAAAAAAACTTTCACCCTCTTGCTTTTTTATTACTCGACCCAGAATATTTCCTAAATATCTAACGTCATCCCTTTGAGATTTTGTGGGTATTCTTTCATAATAGAGATCTCTTTTTATCATTTGAATTGATGATAATATTTCTAATCTTTGTAAGCAACTACTTGATGTGTTTGTAAGCCCAATTTATCTACACCCAACACAACTTTTTCTCCTCCCTTTAGGAAATAAGGTGGATTCATATTTTCCCCAACACCAGGGGGTGTTCCTGTACAGCAAATGTCTCCTGGATGTAAACTCATACAAGTACTCATATACGAAACTAAAGTTTTTATATCAAAAATCATTTGCTCTGTATTCCCTGTTTGCATTCTTTTACCATCTACTTCTAAAAACATGTTTAACTTTTGAAAATCTGGTAGTTCATCTTTTGTAACAATATAGGGTCCGATTGGACCAAATGTATCAAAACCTTTACCTTTGTCCCATGTTAGACCTTTGTTTTTTTGAAAATTTCTCTCACTTACATCGTTAACTAAAAAAAATCCCAAAACGTGATCAAGCGCATTTTCTTGAGTTATATTAATTGCTTTCTTACCTATCACAAAACCCAGCTCAACCTCCCAATCAGTATGATTTGAGGATTTAGGAACAATAATTGGATCATTTGGTCCAGTTATGCAGCTGGTGAACTTTGAAAAAATGATAGGTTCTTTAGGTATTGGTAAATTCTGTTCTTCAGCGTGATCTTTAAAATTTAATCCAATTCCAATAAATTTTGAGGGTTTAGAAACACAAGCTCCAATTCTTGAATTAGAATCTAGTATAGGTAAATCTTTAATATTAGTCTCTTTTATTTTGCTTATAGTTTCAAAATTTAGTGTGTCAGGGTTAAAATCTCTAATTATCGATGTCAAGTCTCTGTAATTATTATCGTTATCTATAATTGCTGGTTTTTCTTGGCCGATATTTCCTATTCTACATAATTTCATTTTATCCTCCTTTTAATATGTTGCTCTTCCTCCACTTAGATCAAACACAGCTGACGTGGTAAAAGAATTCTCTTCACTTGCCAACCAACAGACAATGGATGCAAGTTCATCTACTTTTGCAAATCTGTTTCTTGGTATTTTTGACAACATATAATTAATATGCTCCTCTGTCATTTGGTCAAAAATTCTCGTTTTGGCTGCTGCTGGAGTAACACAATTGACAGCAATATTTTTATCAGCCAATTCTTTACCAAGTGATTTTGTTAACCCAATTACTCCTGCTTTTGATGTGCTATAAGCACTTGCGTTGGGATTTCCCTCCTTGCCAGCTATTGATGAAATGTTAACAATTCTTCCGTAATTATTTTTTATCATATGTGGCGTAATAGATTTACAACAATAAAAGGTTGAATTTAAGTTCAATTCAATTACTTTTTTCCACTCATCCACTGGATATTCCCATACTTTAGCATTCATTCCAGTTATGCCAGCATTGTTAATAAAGATATCTATCTTACCAAATTTATTCTCAGTCTCTTTTAATGAATTTTGTATATTTTCAAAATTTGTAACATCAACTATCTGATATGAAAAATTATCTGAGTCGATTTCATTTTTTGCTAATTCAATTGCTTTTTTATCTATATCCCAAATTATCACATTACCAGATGAAGCTATAATTCTCTTTGCAATAGCAAGGCCAAAGCCCTGGGCACCACCAGTTATTATAGCAAGTCTGTTTTTAAAATTAAATTTATTCATTTTGTTTTTCTTCTTAATAAAGGAAAAATTAAAGCAATCAAAGATAAAATAAAAAAGGTTACTGCAATAGGTCTTGTTAAAAATAGCAACCAATTTCCATCAAAAATTACTAATGATTGTCTCAATGTACCTTCAACTAATTCTCCTAAAATTAAACCAATAATTACCGGGACAACTGAAAAGCCATATCTTCTCATAAAAAAACCAATTACTCCAAAGAATAACATTATCCAAACATCTAAAATTGATTGACTTAAAGAATATGTTCCACAGACGGAAACAGCAAATATCATTGGCCAAAGTAACTTATTTGGAACCAGAGTAATTCTAGCAAAAATTTTAGCACCAAAAAAACCGAAAATAAAAAATAATATATTTGCAATTAACATAGATCCAAAAATACCATACAAGAACTCTGGCTGCTCCCTAAAAAGATCTGGCCCTGGTCTAACACCGTGAATAATTAAACCAGTTAAAATTACAGCTGTAGTTGCACTACCAGGTATACCTAAAGCAAGAGTAGGAACCATAGCCCCTCCAGTTGCTGCATTATTTGCTGCTTCAGCGCCAGCGATACCCTCTACAGAACCTTTTCCAAATTCCTCAGGATTTTTAGACCATCTTTTTGCCTCAGCATAGCCAATTAATGATGCTACAGTTCCTCCTTCAGCTGGTAAAACACCAATAAAAGAACCAATACCTGAGGATCTTAGAATTGTTTTCCATGTTTTTTTATAATCAAATAATGATGGAAGTTTTACAGCTTTTAATGCTACTCTCTTAAACACTTGATCCAATAAAGTTGACTGGGTTAACATTTCACTTATGGCAAACAGTCCTACAACAACAGGAATAAAGCCAATTCCCTCAGATAATTCGTTAATACCAAAAGTGAACCTATCTATTGATGTCATAAAATCTTTACCTACAGTTGATATAAGTATTCCGAAGGCTCCAGCTATTAAATTTTTTATAGGACTGCCCTCTCCAATTGATGCCAGCATTGTTAATCCAAAAATTGCTAAGGCAAAATATTCAGGTTGACCAAATTCATATGCTAATTGAGCGAGAAGCGGTGCAAAGAAAACTAAAACAATTACACTAAAAATTCCTCCAAAAGTACTTGAGACGGTAGCCATACCAAGAGCTCTACCAGCTTCACCTTTCTGTGCAAGAGGGTAGCCATCTAAGCAAGTGGCTGCAGCCGCAGGTGTTCCAGGAGTATTAATCAATACAGCAGTGATTGCACCACCATATGTCCCAGCACAATAAATTGCTGTTAACAAAACAATTGCAGATAAAGGATCTAAAGTCATTGTAAATGGTAAAATCAATGCACCTCCAGTTGTAGGCCCTAGTCCAGGTAACACACCAAGAATCAAACCAAACAATGTACCAAATACTAATACAATCATTAACTTTGAACTTAATAAAGGAGCCAACATTAAAGAGAGATTTTCCATAATTAGTTATAATAGAGATTTGTAATAATTCCTCCTGGAAATCTTAAACCTAAAATAGTTTCGAAAAAGATAAACACTATGAGTGGAAAAATTATAGCTACTAAGAACAAATATAAAACTCTTCTCTCGCCCCAAAAATAAGAGACTAAAATAGATAAAACTGATATACCAAGAAAGAAATCTAAAGTAGATCCAATTATAGAAAAAATTATAAAACTAATTAAAGTTATATAAAAAGTGCTTGGTAAATTTTTTTTGATAATCCATGGTTTTTTAATAGAAACAACATAAACAATCAAACTAAGAGTTATAATTAGTATTAATAGAGCTTTTGGAAATGTAGCAGGTTGGATTCCTCTATTTAGAATTGGAGGAACTTCCTCAAAGGTAAAAGTTAAGAATAATAAAATACTTGAAACTAAAATAATTGTAAAAATAACTTTAAAGGAAATGTTAAAAAAAAGGGGCAAACTTTTTTTGTTTGCCCCTTTAAATTTCTGTACATCGTTCATTTAATCAATGTACAATTAATAATTACTTTATGTAACCTAAAGCTTTTAATTGAGCTGTCATTTCGGTAAGCATTTCTTCCATTTGCTTGCCCCACTCATCAGCACCAACTACACTTGTTTCATCAAGACCAATTTCAGTTAAGAAATTTTTATAGTAGTTATGACTCATAGCTTTCATCATACCAGCCTCTAATTGTTTTACTCTATCAGCTGAAGCGCCTTTTTTAGTTACAAATCCTCTTACCGTAGATAAAGAAACCGGTATACCTAATTCTTTAGCTGTTGGAGAGTCACCAATTTTAGCCATTCTATTGTTTGCAAGCACAACTGAAACACAAAGTTTACCTTCGTTAATTTCTGTTAATGCTTCGCCCAAGTTAAGGACACCAACATCAATATCACCTTTAATTAGATTTGTTTTTATTGGTGCAACACCTTTGTAAGCAACAATAGTAGGATCTTTTAGACCACCTTTTTTTGTAAAAGCAATAGCACTAACATCATCAATACCACCAGTATGAGTTGTTCCATATTTTAATGATTTTGATTTTTGTGTGCTAATAAGCTTTTTAGCATCTTTAATGTCAGATTTACAATTTA
>MDTG01267319.1_pt1 | contig 10777 bp, 9 predicted proteins | sample 811421 | NCBI WGS metagenome assembly MDTG01 (sample SAMN05326645, study PRJNA326480) | marine metagenome | isolation source: seawater | place: Pacific Ocean: South East | collected 2011
ATGTTTTAAAAAAAAAATATATTTCTGGAGCAGCTCTTGATGTGTTAAGTGATGAAAGTGAAACAAATATAAAACAAAACAAAATGATAAAATATGCAAAAAAAAATAACAATTTATTAATAACACCTCACATTGGAGGTGCTACACGGGAGTCTGTAATTAAAACTGATTTTTTTGTTATTAATGAATTTTTAAAGAAAAATAAAATTCATTAATTATGGCAAAGATTATTGCAGAACTATGTCAAAATCATAACGGTGATTATAAAATCCTTGAAAAAATGGTTGAGACAGTCGCTGAGACAGGAGCAACCCATATTAAAATTCAAAATATCTATGCGGATAATCTCACTTTTAGAACTCAGTTTGAAAATGGTTTTGTAGAAAATGGGATTCAAAAAACAATAAAGCGTCCGTATAAAGCAGAATATGAAAGACTAAAAAAACTAGAACTAAAAAGTAATCAAATTGAAAAATTTATATCATTATCAAAAAAATATAATTTAATTCCTATGACTACATGTTTTGCAAGAGATAATATAAAAGAAATTAAAAATCTTGGTTTTGAGATAATAAAAGTTGCGTCATATGATTGTGCTTCTTTTCAAATGCTTAGAGATTTAAAAGATAATTTTAAGGAAATTATAATTTCTACTGGAGCTACGTATGATGAAGAAATTATTAAAGCTTCAAAAATTTTAAATAATTGTAAATTTTCATTTCTTCATTGTATAACAATTTATCCCACTCCTTTAGAAGACTTGAACCTAAATAGAATTGAATGGTTAAAAAAATTTACAAAAGAAGTTGGTTTCAGTGATCACACTTTAGTTAAAAAAGATGGTATTTTAGCTTCAAAATTAGCGTTGGCTTTTGGGGCAGAAATCATTGAACGTCACTTTACAATACTAGAAGAGGATAAAACTAAAGATGGACCAGTTTCAATTAATCAAGAACAACTTAAAGAATTAGTAAATTTTTCAAATCTTAATAAAAGTGATCAACTTCATGAAATTAATTCCTTGAATTTAAATTTGAATAAAATAATGGGTAATGAGACTAGAGACCTTAGTCATCTTGAAAAGTTAAATAGGGATTATTATAGAGGCAGATTTGCTTCTAAGAGATTAAATAATAATAAACCAGAAAATATGGTATTTAACTGGGAAGAAATAAATATTTAGCGATAAAAAATTTGAAAAGTAAAGACGTAACAATAATAGGGCCATCGAAGTCAATAAAAGAAACAATCAATGCTATTTCTTCTGATTCAAAAAAAATTAGATTTCCTGGAATAGCAATAATAGTTAACAATAAAAAACTACTTGGAATTGTTACAGATGGAGATATACGAAGAGCATTTGCATCTGGGATAAATTTTAAATTACCTATAAAAAAAATAATGAATAAAAATCCAATAGTTCTATATGATGACATACCAGTTCAAAATATAGTAACACTAACGAGAAGAGCTGTTGCTGAGTCTAGTAAGCTAAAAAGTGATCATGTTAAATACATAATACTGGTTGATAAAAAGAAAAATTTTAAAAAAATATATGATTATTCAAAATTAATATCCGAAGATTTGAGTTCAAAAAGAACAGTTGCTGTCATTGGTATGGGGTATGTTGGTTTGACTCTAGCAACATCTTTAGCAAATAAAGGACATATAGTTACAGGAATAGATACAAATAAAAAAATAATTAAAAATTTAAGATTTGGCAAGACTGATATTTATGAACCTGGCTTAAGCACTATTCTAAAATCAAATATCAAATCAAATAAAATTAGATTTTTAAATTTTATTGATAGTTTTAAATATGACGTTTATATTATTGGCGTAGGAACACCTATATACAATGGAAGACCCAATTTAAAATATCTTAAACTTTCAACTATATCCATATCAAAAAAACTTAAAAAAGGTGATCAAGTAATGCTGAGATCTACTGTGCCAGTTGGAACCTCAAGAAATATTGTTATAAAAATTTTAGAAAAGGGTAGTAAATTGAAAGCAGGAAAAGATTTTTATGTTTCTTTTACTCCTGAAAGAACAATAGAAGGAAATGCTTTATATGAATTAAGAAATTTACCTCAAATAATTGGAGGTTTTTCTGCTGCTTGCTCAAAGGCATCAGCTGATTTTTGGTCAACTTTTACAAGAAAAATTATAAAAGTAGAATCTATAGAAGCGGCTGAATTAATTAAATTAGCCAATAATACTTTTAGAGATATATCCTTTGCATTTTCAAATGAATTAGCTCTAAAGTGTTTTGAGAATAATATTAATGCTTTTTCATTAATCAATGCTGCAAACGATGGCTACCCTAGAAATCAAATCCCACAACCAAGTCCTGGTGTAGGTGGGTCATGTTTAACAAAAGATCCTATTCTATACAGCACAAACAAAAAAGGTGTTGTAACTACAACATTAGGAACGTATGGTAGATTAATAAACAAAAAGGCAGGTACTTTTGTTCTTAAGATTTTAAATATTTTTTCTAAAAAAATTAATAAACCAATTTCTCAAATGAATATTTTAATTGTTGGACTAACATTTAAAGGAGAGCCTGAAAATTATGATATTCGATTCTCAGTTCCTGTTGATGTATACAACAATATTAAAAATAAATGTAAAAACATATTTTTATGGGATGCTATGATAAAGAAAAATAATAAATTAATAAATAATATAATTTCTGAAAGTGAGTTGAAAAGAAAAATTAATAATGTAGATGCAATTTTATTTCTTAATAATAATAAAAAAAATCTTAAAGTTTTTGAATGTATAAAAGGCAATAATATTAAACTTATATTTGATGGATGGAATCAATTAGATCAAGCTGAAGTAGAAAAAAATGAATTACTAATATATTCTACTATGGGATATATTGGGTGTTAAAAAATGTCAGTAGCATTAATAGCTTGCTCTAATGGATATGGACATACAAGAAGATTGTTATCAATTTATTTTGCTTTACAAAATAAAGGTATAAAAGCAAAATTATTTGCAAAAAAAAAATATGTCAATAAAATAGTAAAATTATATTCCTTATCTTCACCAAATTATTTAGATTTTGATAGTAATACAAATATTGAAAATTTAATTAATGGAAAAGCATTAGATTGGGAGTATAAAATTCCCAGTTTAAAAAAATATAAAGTTGTAGTATCAGATAATTTGCCAGATATTTTATCAATCAGAGAAGATGCAATATTATCGGGTTCTTTTTTATGGCATTCTTCTCTTAAAAAAATTAATTCAAAACTAAAAAGTAAACATGAATTTTTATTATCAAACAAAAAACCTATAATGATTTCTTCACAATTATTTACTCCAAAATATTTGTTGAAACAAACAGATCTTAGAAAAGTAGGATTGTATTCATTCAATAAAACTATAAACAAAAAAAATAATCAAAAAAAAAATCTACTAATCTCTTTTGGAAGCAATGGGAACCCTAAGAAATTTGAAAGATTTTTAAATAAAATAATAAAAAATAATGAAATTACTGATTTTTTTGATAAAATTTGGATTGAGCCAAGCCTTTATTCAAATAATTTACCAAAAAATTGCTTTAAAGCTTCCTATTCTAAAGAAATGTATAATGCATTAAATGCAGCTATTATTAGACCGGGAATAGGAACAATTTCAGATTTATTAGAAAATAAAGTAAATATTATAATGTACTTCGAAAAAAATAATTTAGAGATGCAAGAAAATGCAAATACTATTAAAAAGTTAAATTTAGGTATTATATTATCAAATTATGAGCATCTAATTAAATTAATTAATTCAAATAACTATATAATAAAAAATCCAAACTTTAATATAAACTTTAATGGTGCCAAAGAGGCTGTTAATATTATAATGAGTAAATTGTAACTTTCAAAATATTCATACTATGAATTCAGATATCATCACTAAAATCTCATGTGCAGAGCTAATATTTTTTGGTTTTAAAGATGATTTTTTAATAAAAGTTCTAAATTATTTAAATAAATCATTTTCAGTCTTTATATTTTCATGGAAACATAAGAATTTTTATAAAACTAATCAAGACTACTATGATATGTTTAATTTAGCTAAACCTTATAATCTTAATAAAATAATTATTGAAATTTCAAAAGAAGAAATTTTAAAAAACAAATTTCTTACTTCAGAATTTAATGAATGTAGAGAATATTTTGATAAAATGTTGAATAGAGTCTTTATAAAAAAAATGAGTAAAGAAGATTCTAACTTATATTTTTACAATCTTTTATTTTTTTGGCATTTTATCTTTTCAAATAATATTAAGACTAAATTAATTACCTTTGATTCCACTCCTCATTTTCCTTGGGATATTGTAGCTTTTTTTGTAGCTAAAAAATTTGGTATAAAAATATTAATTCTTAAAAGGACATTAATTAGTAATAGAATAGTATTTTCAAATGACTTTAGGGAAGGTTATAGTAATTTAATTAAAAATGCTTCAAACCAAAAAGATAAAAAAAAGATTATTAATGGTAGGGCTAGTTCTTATTGGGATAAATATTCTAAAGACTTAATTCAAAGTAGAATTCAAAATAGTAAAATGGATTTTATTGTTTTAAAAAAAATTAACCAATTTTTAAAAAACTATTTTATTAATATTATAAATTTAAATAGGTCATATTATAATTTAAATTATCTAGAGTATACCTATTTTGTAATTGTTCATTTGTGTAAGAAATTAATTTTAAGAAGGCTTTGGAAAAAAAATTCAATTAAAAAATTTAATTCATCAAAGAAAATAATTTACTTCCCTCTGCACTTTCAGCCTGAAAGGTCTACTGATCCAGAAGCATCAAAATATTCTGACCAGTTTCATTCAATTGAAATTTTATCTAAATTTATACCTGACGATTGGGAAATTTGGGTAAAAGAGCATCCTAGACAAATCCCTATAGAGTATCCAAATATAAAAAGATATCACTACAGAAATAAGCAAGACTATTTAAAACTAATCAAACTTAAGAATGTTAAATTACTAAATTTTGATTTTTCTTCTGAAATGGGAATAAGTAAATGCGAGGTTGTAGCATCATGCACGGGATCAATATTATGGGAAGGCTTAATAAAAAATAAAACAGCTATACGCTTTGGTTCTACATGGCATGATGATTGTAAATCATGCTTTTATATTGATGAAGTTCTTAAAAATAAAAAATTTTTTAGTGATCAATTTAACAAAAAACATACTCAAATTGAAAATAATGTTAATGAATTTATTGATCATTTATCTGATTATTCAATATTTTCCTCAAATTCTAGTCTATTTGTAAAAAAATCTAATATTGAAGAAAATATTTTAGTTAACAATTTCACTTCTTTTATCAAAAGTTATATTAATAAAAATTAAAACTAAAAATCAATAAATGTAATATGTCTTTTTTTTATAATTTTTTAAAAAAACCATCTAAAAAAAAATTTTTAATTGTTAATGAAAGTGGATCTGAGGTTTTATTAAGAGAAAAAATAATTGATATAAATAATTCTTATATAATCAATTTCAAATCAAAAAACTATTTCAACCTTTGGATAATTGTTTATGGATTAATTTACAATTATAAATTGTTTAAAAAATCTAAATATGCATGGATTATTGCTTCACTCTCTTATTTTGTTGAACCTAAATATACTATTACATTTATGGATTATATTTTTCATTTCTATTATGTAAAAAAATATTATCCAAATTCAAAATATATAAGTATACAAGTTGGTCGTAGAAATAATGAGCCAGGGCAATTTTTTGATAATTTAAGAAAACTAAGTTATAAAAAAGAATTTTTTTGTGACTATATACTCGCCTATTCAAAATTTCATGCAATTGAATATTCAAAGTATATTAAATGTGTATCACTAAATACCGGCAGTATAAGATCAAACAGTTTAAAAATTAAAACTAATGAACAAGCTTTAGATTCTATTTTATTTATTTCACAATTTAGATCAAATTTTCCAAAAAAAAGAGCTGTTATGATTTATGATGGATATAAAGTTGAACATGAGCAATTTTTTAATGCTGAAATTTATGTTTTAAAAAAAATTTTAAAATTTTGTCAAAATAAAAATCTCAAATTAAGAATTCTTTCCTCACTTAAGTCACTAGAAAATGAGGCTATAAATTTTTATGATAATTTAATTGGTAGAGATAATTATGAATTTATTAACAAACTTAGTAATGATCAATCCTATGATATTGTTGATAATCACAAATTTGTTTGTGGAATAGATTCAACACTCCTTTATGAAGCTTTAGCTAGAAAAAGTAGAGTAGGTGTTTTCTATACAAGGAAATGCTTTATAGAACCTCTTAAAAATATAAAATTTGGATGGCCAGCAAAATTAAATAAAAATGGATTATTTTGGACACATGATATTAAAGAAGAGGAAATTTATAGAGTGCTCAATAATTTAATATATTTAAGTGACAATGACTGGTTTTTGAAAACTAATGATGTTATTTCATCAGTTATGCACTATGATGAAAATAATACAATTATAAAGAATTTAATAAAATAATGACCAAAATATATTCTAATAATTTTCAAAGTGCAGATCCACAAAAAGCTCTTGAAAGTTATAAGTCTAATGGAGTTTTTATATTAAAAAATGTATTTAAAGACCAATTAATTGATTCTCTTAGAAATAAATTAGATAGTTTTTATTCTGAAAGTGGAGACAAAAGATTAAGAGATATTGTACAAATTAAGAAAGATGATATTAACTTCTACCTAAATTTCTTCCTGAATGAAAAATTAGAAAAATTTTTTGAAAAAGTTTTCAATAATAACCAAACTAATAACAAAAATTATATTTTACCACCTATGCATTTTGCTAAAAATTATTTACCTCATTCAAAATTTACAAGACTCGGAGGTTGGCATAGAGATTGTGGTGGTGAATTACAATATAAAGAGTGCAGGAAGTTAATATCGAATAAAAATTATATTTTTGGTAAAGTTGGAATTTATTGTCAAGATAATGGAGAGTACGGTGGTGGAATAGATGTAATCCCAAGAAGTAATTTAGATTTTAATAAGAATTATTTTAGACTTGCTTGGGGAACAGTTGGCATCAAGGTTTTGAGAATTTCTCAAATTTTATCAAAAAATTTACATAAGTTTTTGACCAGAAATTTAATTTTTCAAAAAATATTTTCTATTACCAAACTTGATATTAAGAAAGGAGATGTAGCTTTTTTTGATGCAAGAATTTGGCACAAAGGTTCATATGCATTAATTAATGTAGAAAATAATTTGGATTATGATCATTCAAAACTTCAAGCTAATTTGCCATCAAGTTTTAAAAAATATGTTTTATATTCACATTTTGGTAATGAATTAGGCATTAAATCCTATCTTGTTGATAGGGATAGAAGAGTTAAGAAAAATAATATCAAAGAATCAACAAAATGGCTGAATGAAATATCATTTGTCTATGATAACAATTCATATTTTAAAAATAGCATAAATAATAAAAAAGAAATTGAGAAACTAATATATAGTATTAACAGTAACTAATATTTGTAATGAATAAAAAAAAGATATTTGTAACAGGGGCAGATGGTTTTATAGGCTCTCATTTATGTGAAAAGCTGGTAAAAGATGGTCATAAAGTTACGGCATTAGTTCAATATAACTCTTTTAATACATGGGGCTGGCTAGACAATATTCCAAAAAAAATTCAAAAAGAGATAGATATATGCTCTGGAGATATAAGAGATTCTTATGGTATGAGAAAGTTCGTTAAATCAAATGAAATAGTTTTTCATTTGGCTGCTTTAATTGCAATTCCATTTTCTTATCATCATCCTAATATGTATATCGATACCAATGTGAAAGGGACACTAAATTTGCTTCAAGCATGTAAAGAATTTGATATTGATCAATTTATTCATACTTCGACAAGTGAAGTATATGGTACTGCGCAATTTATACCAATTAATGAAAGCCATCCTTTGGTAGGTCAATCCCCTTATTCGGCTTCAAAAATTGCTGCTGACCAATTAGCTTACTCTTTCTATTCTGCATTTAACTTACCAGTTTCAATAATTAGACCTTTTAATACTTATGGACCAAGACAATCTGCAAGAGCAATTATACCAACAATAATTTCACAAATATTAAACAATAAAAAAAATATTAAACTTGGCTCAACTAATCCCACAAGAGACTTTACCTATATTGATGATACCGTAAATGGCTTTACTTCTTTTATTAATTGTAAAAATACTATTGGAAAGACAATTAACATTGGATCAAATTTTGAAACATCAATCTTAGATGTTGTTCAAATAGTTTCAGATATTGTAGGAACAAAGATTAGTGTTATTACTGATAACAAAAGAATTAGACCAAAAAAATCCGAAGTTAATCAATTATTAGCCGATAATAGTGTTGCTAAGCAAATATTAAATTGGCACCCAAAATTTTATGGTGCTAAAGGTTTAAAGAAAGGTTTAAAATACACAATAGAATGGATGTCTAAAGAGGAAAATATAATGAAATATAAATCAGGTATTTATAATATTTAATGTAATGATATTTTAATATAGATGAAAATTGAAAATAAAATATTAAAAGCAATTCAAAAAATTACTAAAAAACGCAATCTCCCACTTCATGAGCCAGTATTCTTTGGTAATGAAAAAAAATATCTAAATGACTGTGTTGACTCCACTTTTGTATCTTCAAAAGGTGATTATGTTAAGAAATTTGAAAAACTTCTTGTAAAGTATACAAATGTCAAAAATGTTATATTAGTAAATAGTGGAACATCAGCTTTGCACATAGCTTTGCATGCCATGAATATAAAAGTTGAAGACGAAGTTATATTACCCTCGATGACTTTTGTAGCAACAGCAAATGCAATTAAATATTGTAATGCAACACCTCATTTTGTTGACTCAGAAGAGGGTACGCTTGGAATGGATCCAATCGCATTAGAAAGATGGTTAAAAAAAATAGTAATAAAAAAAGGTAATTACTCTTTTAACAAATATACAAATAAAAGAATATCAGCAATTGTTCCTATGCACACTTTTGGACATCCATGCAAAATAAATGAATTAATAAAAATAGCTAGAGAATATAATTTGAAATTAATCGAAGATGCTGCCGAGTCTCTTGGTAGTTTCTATAATGGTAAACATGTAGGAGGTTTTGGAAATATAGGTATTCTAAGTTTTAATGGAAATAAGACTATAACTACTGGTGCAGGAGGTGCCATCCTAACGAATAATACCAAACAAGCAAATCAAATAAGACATATAATATCAACTGCAAAATTAAAGCATCCGTATGAATACATACATGATAATGTAGGATACAATTATAGAATGCCTAATCTCAATGCCTCAATTGGACTTGCTCAACTAGAAAATATAAATAAAATTATTAAAAATAAAAGAAATTTATATTTTTTGTATAAAGAACTGTTTTCAAATATTGACGAAATTGATTTATTTAAAGAACCGCCTAACTGCAAAAGTAATTATTGGTTACAAACAATAATATTAAAAAAGCAAAATAAAAAATTAAGAAATAATATTCTTATACATACAAACCAGAAACAAATTATGACCAGACCAGTTTGGAAGTTATTGCATAAACTCAAACCATTTAAAGATTGTCCAAAATCTCCCTTACCAAAAGCTATGTCTTTAGAGAATAGAATAATCAATATACCAAGTAGCTATGGGCTAACATGAAAAATATAATTCTTATTGGAGGAGGTGGACATTGTATATCTGTTGCAGATGTGATTGAAAGGTCAAAAAAATTTAAAATAATTGGTTTTGTTGATAAAATTAATACAAACTTATATTTAAAATCAAAATATAAATATCTTGGAGATGATAATAATTTAAAAAAATTAATAAAAAAATATAAATACTCTTTCATTTGTGTAGGACAAATTAGAAGCTCTGATTTACGTATTAAAATTTTTAATTCACTAATTAAATTAAAATCAAAAATTCCTTCAATTGTATCTCCTTTAAGTTACATATCAAAAAATTCAAGTATGGGAATGGGTACTATTTTAATGCATGGCGCTATAGTTAATGCAAATGTAAGTATTGGGCAAAACTGTATAATTAATTCAAAATCACTTATAGAACATGATGTTTCTATAGGTAATCATAACCATATATCTACTGGAGCAATATTGAACGGAGGGGTTGAGCTGGGAGATAAAATTTTCATAGGTAGTGGGGCAATTATTAAACAAGGAGTAAAGATTGGATCAAATAATTTTATTTCAGCTGGTTCAATAGTTACAAAAGATATTCCTATTAAAAAAAGCAAATAATATACATGGTAAAAACAAAAATAATAGCAGAGATTGGTGTTAATCATAATGGTCAGCTTAATTTAGCATTAGAAATGATTGAAGCTGCAGCTCAAAGTGGTGCTGATATTGTAAAATTTCAAACCTATTCAAGTGAAAATCTTGTGCTAAAAAATATTTCTAAAACTAAATATCAGAAAAAAAATTCAAATTTATTGGAAACTCAATATTCTATGTTGAAAAGATTAGAGCTATCAAAAAAGTACTATGATGATATTATAAAAACTTGTAAAAAAAATAAAGTTGAATTTCTATCAAGTGCATTTGATATTAAAAGTTTAAAATTTTTGTTAGATTTAAATATAAAAAGGGTTAAAATTCCATCAGGTGAAATTACAAATTTACCTTATCTAGAGTTCATTAATAAATTAAATTTACCTATTATTTTATCAACTGG
>MDTG01035938.1_pt1 | contig 10776 bp, 11 predicted proteins | sample 811421 | NCBI WGS metagenome assembly MDTG01 (sample SAMN05326645, study PRJNA326480) | marine metagenome | isolation source: seawater | place: Pacific Ocean: South East | collected 2011
AATCTAAATGGCAATTACATCAGCAATAGCAACTAGTTTTAAAGTTGAGATTTTAAAAGCTGTCCATAACTTTACAAACAGTTCTGGAAATACTTTTAAAGTAGCTCTTATTAAAGCAAACGCTTCGCAAACAGGTACTTATGGTGCTGCCACAACTTCTTATACTACTGTAACTGGTAACTCAGATGAGCTTGCTAATGGTAACGGATATGCTACAGGTGGTGTCACACTCGTGAATACTACTCCATCATCTTCTGGTACTACAGCTCACTTAACATTTTCTGCTAACGCAACATGGACATCAGCTACATTTACGACAAGAGGTTGTATAATTTATAACGACTCAGCTACTGGTGACCCAGCAGTTATGGTTATTGATTTTGGGGCAGACTATTCTGTAGCAGGTGGTACATTTGAAATACAATGGCCTACTAACGATGCGTCAAATGCGATCTTAAGAATAGCATAAGGAGTTAAATTATGGCATCGAATTGGTCTAATTTAGGCATAAGGTTAATGACCACAGGTGAAAATGATAACACCTGGGGTGGGCAAACTAATGACAACTGGAATAGAATGGAAGATTCTAGTGATGGATATATTTCCACTGCACTTACTGGTACGTCACATACTGCTACATTTACTACACAGCCTACATCATATGCATCAGAAGAAGGAAGAATGCGTGTTCTTAATTACACAGGTTCTCCAGGGGGCACGTGTACTGTTACACTTCCTAACATTCAAAAAGTATATGTAGTTAGAAATAACACAGACCAATCATTAATATTTACAGCAGGTTCAGGAGCACAAACAGTAACTCTTGCGTCTGGCTTTGATGCTCAAATTTATGTAGATGGATCTGATGAGGTTCATAATTGCTTTGATCAAATGACAGGATCTGTTCCTTCAACCGCACAAGTAGTTACAGCATTATCGGGAGCCACACTAACAGGTGATCTTACATTTGGAGGGGCATCGGCTAATATAGTCTTTGATAAATCTGACGATGCTTTAGAATTTGCGGATGATGCAAAAGCAACATTTGGAGATGGTGGTGATTTACAAATATTCCATCAGTCATCAGATAATGCATCGATAATAACTGAGTCTGGTGCTGGTGCTTTAGAAGTAAGAGCTTCAAACTTAGCTCTAAATAATGCTGGTGCTACAAAAAGTTATGTAAACTGTGTAGATGGTGGAGCAACTGAATTATATCACAATGGCAATAAAAAAATAGAAACGACTAGTGGTGGAGTAACTATAACAGGTGATATAGCTAACGCATCAGGTGACTTTACATTAGATCTTGCAGACGCTTTAATTATTGATGTTGACGGTTCAGATATTTTCTTAAAAGATGGTGGCACACAATTTGGAGCTTTCAGAAATACTAGTGGAAACTTATTTATTCAATCAGGTTCAACGACTGCTGCTACGTTCAGTGGTGCAAATGTTACGTTTGCAGGCACACTAGCGTCGGGGGCCATAACTAGTTCGGGCAACATCACAGCGTTCTCAGATGAAAGATTAAAGACAGATATTAAAACAATTGAAAGTGGTTTAGATAAAGTTTCTAAGATGAGAGGTGTAACTTTTAATAGAGATGACAAATTAGATAGTGGTGTAATTGCACAAGAGCTAGAGGAAATAGCTCCTGAATTAGTTAAAACTGCAGATGACGAGATGGGTACCAAATCAGTTGCTTATGGTAACATGGTAGGATATCTTATTGAAGCAGTAAAAGAATTGAAAGTAGAATTAGATAACCACAAGAAGAATTGCAATTGTAAAGAGGAGTAGCACATGGCATTACCTAATAGCGGCCCACTCACATTAGATGCAATTCATGTCGAAGCAGGCGGAAGTAGTAGCACTGAAGCAAGTTTAAATGATTCAGATATTCGTGGTTTAATAGGCAAAAGTTCTGGTGCACAAATGTCATTTAGTGAATGGTATGGCGCAACCAATACTGTAACAGTAAGTCAAACTATTTCTTCAAGCACAAATAATTACAACATAGCAAGTAGTAGACCTGGCACTTATAGTGCTGGTAACACTGCTTTTACATTAACTATTAACCCTGGCGTTACTATAGGAACTAATAGTACATCATCAACTTCTTTAACTATGGGCTCACCGTGGACTAGTGGTGACACCGTAACTATAAACAACTATGGTACCGTAAAAGGTGGTGGAGGTTCAGGAGGAACAGGATCTAATTCTGGTTTCCAAGGAAGTAATGCATCAACAGCTGGAGCTTCAGTCAATGGAGCTGCTTTAACTTTAACCTACCCTGTAACTGTCGGCAACTTTGGATCTATCTATGGTGGCGGCGGAGGCGGAGGGGGCGGAGGCTCTCAAACCGAAGGTTCACAATTTGGTAAATTATCTTCTGCATATCAAGTTTCTGCAGGAGGCGGCGGCGGAGGAGCTGGCGTTAACGCAGGCGCAGCAGGAGCACATGGTCCTTTTAATCTACCTGGAGGAGGCACTACAGGAAATACAAATATTGGTGCAGGAAATCCTGGCAGTGTAGGTAGTGCTAATGCAGGAGGTTCTGGTGGAATAGGTAAGGGTAATTTTACATTTAGCAGTAAAGACTTTCCAGCTGCAGCTGGCGGATCAGGTGGCGGTTTAGGTGCTGACGGGTCTGCAGGCACAAAAAATAATACGCCTTCGCCTTCACCTGGCGTACCCCCAGTACCAGTACCAGTAAACTTTAACCCTGGAATAAACCCGCAACCCGCAGGTGCTGGTGGAACTAGAGGTTTTTATATTAGCGGAAATCCATTTGCAACATGGTCACCGCAAGGAACTGTAGGAGGCAGATCATCATAATGAAAGATAAAAAATATAAAGTATATGTAGCAGATTATAATCCAGAAGCTCGGAGTTTATTGTGTTCTTTTTCAAGTCAAGACACTAAAAAAGATGCAAAAGATTATCAGTCATATAATTATGATTTAAACATATACAAAGATAAAACACCTGAAGACATAATTTTAGAAATAGCTAGACAGGCTCCTACCATCTGTCAAGAGATAGAAGACAAAGAACAATACATTATATCAGAGGAGCACGACGAAATATTAGAAAAGTTGGAAGGAAAAGAATTTGAATTTACTCATCAGGAATTATTTCCTACTTTATATCAAGACTCTAAAGAACAATTTTTAAATGGAGAACCACCAGTAAATCCTTATTCTAATCATCCTGAAGTAGAACCTATACCAGAAAGTCAAGTAGCCTCAGAAAAAAGCGAGGAAATATGAGCCTAAGATTTGATGCGGAGATTGGCTTAATAAAGAAGTTAGACCAAAACTTACAGATAGCTTTTGGTCATCATGACTTAAATCCAGAAAAAAATAAAACAGGGGCACTCTTATATCGCACTACAAAACAAGACAGAGCACATTTAGAATTAAGAGACATAAGTCACCCTGATTCAGATAAGTTACGTAGGAATGTAGGAAGTTACACTTTACTTAAAGGAAAATTAAAAGCAATGTGGAAGTGGACTGAAGAAGATGCAATTACTGAAGATGATATAAATATATTTAAAGCATATCATGAAAACTTAACTTGCTCTCCAATGTTTAATTTTAATTATGATATGTCAGCAAGGACATGTCATATTGATATAGAATATTCTCCACACTATACAGATTGGGAAGAACAACCTATGATATGGGAGATAGATAGCACTGAAGGCGGCATAGAATGGAGATCAGATGATGTTGAAATGTTGTGTATGATAAGGTTGAAAGATGTAACTGCATGGGATGTAAGACAAAGAGATTTATTACCTGGAGAAGAAACTATTGTAGAAAAATCAGGTGATGAATGTTATGTAATAAGTACAAATTATGCATTAGTAAATAACACTAAAGAACTTGAAAGAATTGCAGGTTTAAAATTAGTGTCGGATAGTGCTGTTTATAAAAACATAAGTTCTGAACCACAAAAGATACTAAAGTATTACAAATGAAATACATAAAAGCTCTGATATATTATTTAAAAGATATCAGCGTTAATACAATTCCTAGCCTAGATCTTATATTTAAAATAGTAAAAGAATTAGATCGCAAATCGGACAAACAAAATATGAAAAAGTTCAATAGCCATCCTGTTTCAGAACGCTTATATCAAGAAGATCAGCATTTATTAGATTATATAAGAGCAAACGATTTCAAGAAAGGTACCTTTGGCTACGACCTTAAAAAGTTTTGGGCAGCACAAGATGTAGATTTATTAAAAGAATATGCATCAAGAGTAAAATACAAAGATGCTAAAAGAAAAAGATTTATAGATTTATTTTGGATACAACATGACATCATTCATTTTATGAATGGATATAATACTACACCATTAGCTGAAGCTGCTGTTATATCATTTACAATAGCTCAAGAGAAAAGACCAAGTTTTAAAGTATTTATCTTAGCTGGGTGGTTTGTAAGTATGAAGCACGGTTTTCTTAATCCATTTAGATATTTAAGAGTTTGTTATGAAGCCTATAAACGAGGTAAGCAATCAGAGTGGTTCATGACAGTAGATTGGAAACAACATTTAGATAAGGAAACATCACAAGTAAAAAGATTACTTAAGTTACAAGAACCTCCAAAGTTTTGGAATAAAATTTTAGATGAGTACATGCGTTTACATAAATACTTAGAAAAGAAAGCTGCGTAATGGGAACACTATTAAAATTATCACCGCCGTCTCCTGGCATAGTCACTGAAGTTTCAGACTATCAAGCACAAATGAGATACACTGACGGTGATTTAATTAGATTTAGAAATACTTTTCCTGAAAAAATTGGTGGATGGGAAGAAAGAGATGCATCTACTGGTGCAACTATAAATGGAACTATTCGTTCTATACTATCTGGCATTACTAATTTAGGACAACGATGGGCTATGTATGGAACTAACACTCATGTGTATCTTGAAAATGGACAAGCAATGTATGATGTTACGCCATATAGAACAGCTACTAATACATTAACAAATCCTTTTGCAACAGGCAGTGCAGGCACAAATACTATAACTGTAACGTGGGCATCTCATGGTATCTTAGCTACAAGTCCTCCATCTAGAGTAATTTTTTCTAGCATAGGAAGTGGAACAGTTGACGGTGTAACAATAACTACAGGTGAATATTTTGCTACAGTAGTTAGTGCTAATACCTTTACAATAACTCCTGTGTCAGGAACGGGGGCATCAATATCAGGCACGGCTAGTTCTGGTTCTACATCTGGTGGTGGTTCTGTAAACGTTCGAGCATTAACAAATAATGGTCCTGATGATAGCACATTAGGTTTTGGTTGGGGTGCGAGCACTTATGGGCTTAGTACCTGGAACACAGCTAGAAGCACTGCAATTTCACGAGACACTAGAGTATGGTCTTTTGATTTATGGGGTGAAGATATTGTTGGATCAACTGGAGATGGTACAGAAGAAATTTATTATTGGGATATGACTAACGTTACATCAAGAGGTGTTACTCTTTCACAATACGTTACAAGCATTGGATTACCTACTACTGGTATTCCTACAAAAGTTGGAAGAGTATTAGTATCTACACCTGACAGACATCTAATTGCTTTTGGTTGTGAGCCTGAAGGCAGTTCTGATTTTGACCCATTGACAGTTAGGTTTGCTTCTCAAGAAACTTTAAATATATGGAATGCTGATGAATTAAATTCTGCAGGTGATCAAAGATTAGGAACGGGTTCTACAATAGCAGCAGTTAGAAAATCAAAAGGACAAATGTTAATATGGACGGATCAAGATCTTTATGGTATGCAGTTTATTGGACCACCGTTTACCTTTTCATTCAACCAACTAGGAACAAGATCAGGAGCTTTATCTGTAAACTCTGTATCAACGGTAGAAGGTGTAGCTTATTGGATTGGTGAAAACAATTTCTATATATACGATGGATCAATTAAAGTATTACCATGTCCAGTACATAATCTTATATATGGAGGTTTAAGGCCTGATTCTAATATAAAAGAAACCATTAGTATGCTTCAATCACAAAAAGTATTTTCTGCACAAGTAGCAAAGTATAATGAAATATGGTGGTTCTATGGAGCTGATGTTACTAATATAGACACAGGTGCCACAACTACAGCAACGGATATTAATCGATATGTAATTTATAACTATGTTGATCAGACTTGGTCAATAGGACAATCATTAATTAGAACAGCGTGGGAAGATAGTGATGTATTTGACACTCCAATAGCTGCAGATCTAAATGGAGATATCTTTGATCAAGAAACAGGATTTAATAATAATGGGTCTGCAATGACTTCATTTGTACAAACAGGATATTTTAATGGAGATCAGAATGGAGATCAAGTTTTCTTCATGGATAGAATAATACCTGACACAACTTTTGCTGCAGGCAATACTATTAAAACTGAAATAAATACTAAAAAATATCCAAACGATACTAATGTTACAACTAAAGGTCCTTTCTCAATAACTTCTACTCAAGGTAAATTAGATTTTAGAAGTAGAGGTAGAGCATTCCAAGTTAAAATATTTAGTGACGCAGTTGATACTCAATGGCGTTTAGGTACTTGGCGTGTTCGTGGCCAACCAGATGGTACAAGATAATGAGTTTATATAGTAAAGGAATATACCCACAGTTAACAGAGGAAGAAAGAGTAAATAAAACTATTCTTGCTAGAACGTATGACGCTTTAATACAAGCATTGACATTAAGAGATAACTCTTTAAGTCCAATACCAAGACGTTTAGCAGACGACACGGAACAAAAATCTATGAATTGGTTTTTAGGATAATGGCAGTAAAATACGAAGTAGTAGGAAAATCTTTAACATCTAGTTCTCAGACTAGTTTATTAACAGCACCTGCTAAACAGCAGTTAATAATTAAATCTATACGTGTTTCTACTATGGGAGTATTTACTCCATCAATTACATTTGAAGTAACAGATACTTCAGCTAGTGCTACCTATACTATAGAAAGGTTAAAAGTATTAGTAGGAAATCAGACCATAGAGTTATTAACAAATCCAGTAGTGCTGGAAGAATTAGATATATTGAAAGTAACATCTACTACCACAGATCAGCTAGATATTGTAATTAGTTACATGGCAGTAGCTCAAAATGAATAAGGGTGCCCCCTTGCAAATAGGGGACATATAAGGTATAATATAACAATGGATAACAGCCAAAAAATGGACGTTACAGGTCCAATACAACCTAATGATATTGTAATGCGTGCCTCTGAGATCGGGCAAAGTATGCCTGGCATCGGAGCTTTAGCCTATAAACAAGCTAGAAAAGGGGCACAAAAAGGTATCAAAGGTATACACATGATTCCTGATACTACGAATCAGAACATGGACTTTATGGGTATTGCAAAACAAAATGTAAATAGTCAACTAACTAATATGGCCAATACAGTTGAGGCAGCTTCAGCTCCTCCTGGTCATATGCTTGCTTTTATTACACCTGAAGAAGCGGGAGTTTTAAAATTATTAGGTGGCACTGGTGAAATGACTTCATCAGGAATACCTGCATTTCCACCAAGCACTCAATCAGGGCCTGGAGCAAATGTCGGTCCTAGTAATAAAGATAAAGAAGATCGTGGTGGCAATAGGCCTAACATGGCTGATATTGCAGGTCCTTCAACTCCTTCTACTGATACGACATCTAGTGTTAGTAACTTAGACGATAAAGGTGGAGGAGGATTAAGTGAAACAGAAATTAAAGAACGATTAAGAAACCCAAATAGATTTGCTCCTGAAGATGTGCAAAGTGCGATAGATCAAGCTAATGCAGCAGGCATGAATACAGCAGATGCTTTTGGTAATAAACTTGGTGGTGGTAACAATGAAACTTCTAAAAGTTTAGCTGTTAGAGATATGATGATGAATGCAGCTGGCTATAACCCAAATATAAAAGGGTATGATAATCCTTTTAATCAAGGCATGGGTTTAGATGTAGGATATTCTTCGTATGACAAACTTATAGGTAAAGGATATACACCACAAGAAATAGCTAGAATGGAGTTTACTCAGAGTAAGGGATTACTTGGCGATATGAAATTTAATGCTACTTTAGATGGCAAATCTGTTGGAGCATTTAATATAAATAAACCAGGAGGATTCCTCGATAATGTATTTGGTAGAGGTGGTTTTACTTTTACTCGTGATTACATGGGTCAAGGGAACCGTGGAAGAGATAGAGATAGAAGAAATTTTGTAGAAGAAGTAATTGATGAAGAAGTGGGAAGTGGTGCTGGTGAAACTAGCGACTACTTAGACGCAAGCCAATACTACTTACCATCAGATTATACTAGTGATAGAATAACTGAAGGTGATTTAGTTCCAGGTCGAAGAAGATTTATGTTAAGAAAAGATGGTAAAAAAGTTCCTGAAGGTGATAGTTTAACTTTAGATGAAATAAGAGATTACGCAATGGTGGGCGGTTTTAATTTATTAGAACCATTTAGTGAGTACCAAGCAAGACGAAGACAATATTATGGTGCTCCTGATTTTGGTCAAGGCACAGACTTTGACTACTCTGGTTCAACAGGAGGCACAGGAAACTAATGGCTTTATTTGATTTTTTATTTGGCGGTGGTCAATCTGCTCCAGCAGTAGAATCTTCTGGAATTCAAGTAACTGATATACCTACATATGTAGCACAACCTTCTGCACAATTAATTGGCGCAGCAGCTGACGTAGCTTCTGAAGATTATGTATCTTATGCAGGCCCAAGACTTATGGGTTTATCCCAAGAAGAACAAGATGCAATTGCTCAACAAAGAAGTTATGCAGGCACAGGTTTTGATGCAGCCACTGCAGGTATTACTACTTTAGGAGGGGCAGATCAATTTTTAGGAACACAAGGAACACGAGGTTACTTGCAAGGCGCTGAGAGAATGTTTGATCAAGGGGCATCATCTGTAACCCCTGGACAAATACAATCGTATTTTAATCCATATGTAACACAAGCTTTAGATCCTGCGGCACAAAGATTACGTGAAGAATCACAAAGACAAACTATGGCTGACGCAGCTACCGCTGCACAGACTGGAGCTTTTGGTGGCAGTAGGCAAGCAGTGCTTCAAGGTATTAGAGGTAGAGATTTATCTAGGGGCATTAGTGATTTATATGCTAAAGGTTATGGGTCAGCTTATGAATCTGCATTAAAGGCAGCTGGCGAAGATAGAAAACGTCAGATACAAGCAGGACAAGGTATGACAAATGTAGCAAAGGCTTCTACAGGTGCAGCCGATTCTATACGTAACATAGGCTTAGCAGAGATTACTGGCGCAGCTACTAGACAAACTTTAGGTGCTGCAGACGTTGCTTCTCAACTAGGAGTGGGGGCACTAGAAAGAGGAGTAGATCAGCAAGCTTTAGATATTGCATATAGTGATTTCTTAAAAGAACAATATTACCCTAAAGAACAATTAACATTTATGAGTGGTATCTTACAAGGAGCACCATATCCTGTAACTACATACACTCAAGCAACCGCACCAGGACAAGAAGGTCCTAGCGGATTCTCTCAACTATTAGGCTTTGGACTTAACGCAGCTAGTGTAGCTGGTGGTCTAGGCTGGACACCATTTGGATAGGATAAATTATGGCAGGACCAATGTCACCTTTTTTAGATTTGTATAAAGACGACGAAGAAGAAATGCAATATAGAAACCCTTATTCTTTGACTCCTATAGTAGAGGGTGGCATAGAGCAAAGGCAATATGAAGCAGATTTAAGAAAACCAAAATTTGAATACACTCCTACTTTTTTTGGAGAAGACAACAAAGGTGTAGCTCCTGGCTACTATGATAATATTAATACATTTATAGGAGGCGAAGAACAAAGACAATCTGAAGCCGATTCAAGAAAAAAACCTATGACATATACCCCTAAACGTTTTGAAGAGGTTGATGTATTTCCAATCAAGCGTTCTCCTGAAGCAGCAGCAGCTTTTGATAAAGAACAAAAAGCTACAGCTAAACAAGAAGCCTATGAGTCAAAAAGTTTCTTAGAAAAAATGTTTGATAAAGATGTCAGAGAAGGTGAATCTATTTCGAATGCCGATAAAACTTTTGCTAGTATGAATGCACTAAGTAGAAGATTACTAGCGCCTAGAAATCCTGGAGAATATCGTAGCTTACTTGGAGATATAGCATTAGGATTAGATGATGCAGGTCAAGCAGTGAAAGCTTTAGAGACAGAAGCTTACAATAAAAAGATTGCTGAAGAAGACAGGGCAACGGATAAAGCGGCTGCAAATTTAGAAGCATTATTTAAACAAGCACAAATTAATGAGGCGACAGCACGAACAAGCAAGACGATGGCAGATGAGCAAAAAGTTTATGCAGACATGAATATAGATCAGTCAAAAGAATATAGAGCAGGTCTTACTGATGCAGCTAAAATAGCTGTAGACCTTAGACAAGCATCTTTACTTGATCCAAGTAAAGATCAACCTTCAGATCTATTAACAAATGATGCTAAGAACGCAATGATAGTAGTTCAAGGTGAAACGGGATTAGGTCCAGGAGATGCAGGCTACGCTGCAGCAGTTGCTGCTGAACTGATAAAAGGCTATAGTTTAGATCAGCAAAAAGCAATGTTAGAGGCGTTAAGCTTTGAATACATTCAAATGGTTGAAGATCCAAGTTTACAACAACAATTAACCGATATAAAAAATTCTCTTGTTATGAACATGGCAGGAGCACAAGGCTCTGGGAGTTCAGGTAACACTGTAAGTTA
>MDTG01101125.1_pt1 | contig 10776 bp, 12 predicted proteins | sample 811421 | NCBI WGS metagenome assembly MDTG01 (sample SAMN05326645, study PRJNA326480) | marine metagenome | isolation source: seawater | place: Pacific Ocean: South East | collected 2011
CATAGCAACTTAATTCCATATGGTGGAACTTTTCTTATTTTTAGTGATTATTGTAAACCATCTATAAGATTGTCTGCTCTCATGAATCAAAGGGTAATATATGTTATGACTCATGACTCTATAGGACTTGGTGAAGATGGTCCAACTCATCAACCTGTAGAACAACTTTCAAGTTTAAGATCTGTACCAAACTTAAATGTATTTAGACCAGCTGACACAATAGAAACGTTTGAATGTTGGGAGATGGCATTAGGTCTTAATCGACCAAGTATTATTGCTTTATCTAGACAAAAAATTAATCCTGTAAGAAAAGAATTCGATTTCCAAAATAAATGTATGGATGGAGCTTATGAAATATTAAGAACCAATCAAAAAATAAATTTAACTATACTTGCTACAGGATCAGAAGTTAATTTAGCTGTTGAGGTTAGTCATAAATTAGCCACACAAAACATTTATTCAAAAGTTATATCAGTGCCTTCATTTGAGATGTTTGACCTTCAAACTAAGAAATATAAAAAAGAAATAATGAATGAAACTAAATATAAAATTTCTATTGAGGCGGGCTCAACAGAGCCTTGGAAAAAATATATAGGTGAAAATGGGATATGCTTTGGGGTCGATAATTTTGGTAAAAGTGCACCAGGGAAAGATGTTTATAAATCTTTTTACTTATATAGTGATTATATAGTTACACAAATAGAGAATATGCTAGATAAATAATATGACAATAAAAATTGGAATTAATGGTTTGGGAAGAATAGGAAGAATGGTTATTAGATCCTTAATCGAAAATAATAATAAAAAAATAGAAATAAAGCACATTAATAGTAGATCGGGTCCAGAGATTATGTCTTCATTATTAAAGCATGACTCTATACATGGAAATTTAGATTCTAAAATTAAGCATGGAAAAAACTATTTAAATATAAATGATAAAAAAATTACATTTTCACAACATTCAAATTTAAATGACATAAAGTGGAAAAATTTTGGGGTAGATTATGTTCTAGAATGTACAGGAAAATTTAATTCAAAAGATAAACTCATTGCTCATTTAAAAAATGGTGCAAAAAAAGTCATTGTTTCAGCTCCGTGTAAAAATTCAGATAAAACTATTGTGTATGGAGTAAATCATAAATCAATTAACAAAAATGACTTAGTAATTTCTGCAGCCTCTTGTACTACAAATTGTCTTGCTCCAGTTGCGTATGTTATTAATAAAGACTTTAAAATAGAAAAAGGTTTTATGAATACTATACACTCTTACACAACTGATCAAAGATTATTAGATAATTCACATAAGGATCCAAGAAGAGCTAGATCAGCTGGGCAATCAATTATACCAACCTCAACGGGAGCATCGAAAGCAATAGGTGAAATTATACCTGAATTGAAAGGTAAACTTGAAGGTTTAGCAATGAGAGTTCCAACTCCAAATGTGTCATTGATAGATCTTGTGTTTTATTCAAAAAACAAATTATCAATAAAAAAAATTAATGACTGTTTTATACACGCTTCAAAAAAAGAACTAAAAAATGTTTTAGAAGTAACCGAAGAAAGGCTTGTTTCAATTGATTTCAATCACAACCCTAGTTCAGCTATTGTTGATTTATCATTAACTAGTGTGGTTGGAGGTAACATGGGCAAAGTTTCCGCGTGGTACGATAACGAATGGGGATTTGCTTCAAGAATGTGTGATATTGTGGAGTATCTTAAAAAGCCTTCTTAATGAAAAGTATTCAAGATCATAAAGATCTAAAAAATAAAAAAGTATTACTTAGACTAGATTTAAATGTACCTTTAAAAAATGGAAAAATTACTGACACAACTAGAATTAATAAAATAGTTCCTACAATTAAATTTTTATTAGATAATCAATCGAAATTGATTATTTTATCACATGTTGGTAGACCTAAAGGCAAAATAGTAAATGAACTTTCTCTAAAACCAATTTGTGAAGAATTAAAAATAAAAATTAACGAAAAAATTAAACTAATTTCTAAAAACATTAAAAAAGTTAATCCTGATGACTTATTTAAGAATTCCAAAAATAAAATTGTCATGTTCGAAAACCTTAGATTTAATGAAGAAGAAGAAAAAAATGATTGTGAATTTGCTAAAAAATTGGCTAGTTTTGGTGATATATATGTAAATGATGCATTTTCTTGTTCTCATAGAGCTCACTCATCTATTGATGAAATAACAAAATCTCTGCCATCTTATTCTGGTTTGCAATTAGATTTGGAAATTAATGCTTTAAAAAAAATTACCTCCGAAATAAAAAAGCCAGTCTCATGCATAATAGGTGGTTCAAAAATATCTACCAAAATAAATATAATTAAAAATTTAATTCCAAAGTTTGATAATATTGTAATAGTTGGAGGTATGGCAAATAACATACTTAAATACAAAGGTTTTAATATTGGAAAATCAATTAAAGAAGACAATACTAGCCAAATTATTGAAGAAATATTTGATTTATGTATTAAAAAAAACTGTAGGATTTACTATCCTGAAGATGTTGTTGTTGGAAAAAACTTTAAAGGATCACCAAAAACTAAAAATCTTAACAAAATTAATGATGATGAATTAATTTTAGACATTGGTCCAAAAACAATTAATAAAATCAAAAATATTATTGAAAATAGTTCTACGATACTATGGAATGGACCTGCTGGATATTTTGAAAACCCAAATTTTGCCGCTGGAAGTTTTGAAATAGGAAAAAAAATTGCTGAAAAAAATAAGAATAGTTCTATTTTTTCTGTTGCTGGTGGAGGAGATACTGTAGCTGTCTTAAATAAAATAAGTGTTTTTGATAATTTTAATTTTGTTTCAACTGCGGGTGGTGCTTTTTTAGAATATCTTGAAGGTAAAGAACTTCCTGGTATAAAAGCTTTAAATTAAATGTCTGAACTTAATAACATTGCTTTAAAAATATTATCTAAAGGCAAAGGTATACTGGCTGCAGACGAAAGTACTGGTACGATGTCAAAAAGATTAGATTCAGTGGGTGTTGCCTCTACGTCTGAAAATAGACTATTATTTAGAGAAACTCTTTTTTCATCAGAAAGTATGAAAGAATGTATTGGAGGAGTTATTTTATACGATGAAACCATTAAACAACATTCCATTACAAAAAAAACTATACCAGAGTTAATTTCCTACTCAAATTCTGTGCCTGGAATAAAAGTAGATACGGGAGCAAAAGTTCTTGCAGGCTCTCCTGAAGAAAAAATTACCGAAGGTTTAGACGGTTTAAGAGAGAGATTAAAAGAATATTATAAACTTGGTGCTAGATTTACAAAATGGAGAGGTGTTTATTTAATTTCTGAAAAACTTCCAAGTAAATTATCAATATTTTCAAATGCACATGCTTTGGCCAGATACTCTGCCCTTGTTCAGGAATGTAAAATGGTTCCAATTGTAGAGCCTGAGGTGCTAATGGATGGTAATCATTCTGCGAAAGATTGTTTTAATAAAACTTCAGAAGTTATAAAAAAATGTTTCGAAGAGCTAATACTGCATAAAGTTGACTTAAGCGGAGTAATTTTAAAACCAAACATGATTTTAGATGGATCAAATTCAAAAAACAAAATTAGCAATGAAGAGGTGGCAAAAATGACTTTAAAATGTCTAGAAGAATCTGTTCCAAAAGAAGTGCCTGGAATTGCATTTTTATCAGGTGGACAAACAGAAGTTGAAGCTACAAAAAATTTAAATTTAATAAATAAAAATAATAGTACTAAATTTATTATGAGTTTTTCTTATGGAAGAGCTCTACAACAAAGTGCTTTAAAACATTGGTCAAAAAACACAAAAGATATAAAAGGTACTCAAGAAATATTTAATCATAGAGCAAAAATGTGTTCTTTAGCTTCAATAGGTAAATGGTCAAAAGAACTTGAGTCAAAATAACAAATATAAAAAATTTATCTATTTAATATCTCCAAATAAAATTAAAGGTAAATCTTTTTACAAAGATCTAGAAAAAGTTTTTCGTTCAAGAAAAATAGCTTATTTTCAATTAAGATTAAAAAATGAAAATTTGAAAAAAAAAATAAATATAGGAAAAAAAATAAAAAAAATTTGTAATAAATTTAAGGTAAAATTTATTATAAATGATGATCCTGCTCTTGCGAAAAAAATTAATGCCGATGGTTGTCATTTGGGTCAAAATGATATGAATATTTCGAATGCTAGAAAAATACTAAAAAATAAAATAATTGGCATTACTTGTCACAACTCTATTAAACTTGCAAAAAAAAGTATAAATAATGGTGCAAACTACATAGCATTTGGAGCTTTTTTTTCATCAAGAACGAAAAAAATTAAGTACAAAGCAACTTTAAAAACATTAAAAATAAGCAAAAAATTTAAAAAAACTCCAATTATTGCTGTTGGAGGAATAAATGAAAATAATTATAAAAAACTTTTATTGAATAATGCTAACTTTTTAGCTATCTCAGGCTACATTTGGAATAATAAAAATTTAAGTCCATATGAGGCAATAAATAAATTAAAATGAAAATATCTGGTAATGAAATAAAACCTGGAATGCTTTTAGAATATAGAGATGACCTTTGGGAAGTTCTAAAAACACAACATGTCAAGCCAGGAAAAGGTGGTGCATTTAATCAAGTTGAAATGAAAAGTGTAAACAAAGGTACTAAGTTAAATGAAAGATTTAGATCTAGTGACACTGTTGAGAGAGCAACTTTAGAAGAAACAAATTATAATTTTTTGTATGAAGATGATGCAGATTATTTTTTTATAAATCAAAAATCTTTTGATCAAATAAATATTAAAAAAGAAATCGTTGGAGAAAAAGGTAAATTTTTAAAAGAAAATTTAGAAGTAAATATTGTTTTTTATGAAGAAAAACCAATATCAATTAATTTACCAAAACAAACAAATTGTAAAATAGAAACTACAGATGCTGCTATAAAAGGACAAACTGTATCATCATCGTATAAACCAGCTGTTTTGGAAAATGGAATTAAAATTCAAGTCCCCCCATTTGTAGAACCAGGTGATGAAATTATTGTGGATACAAGATCGATAGAATATGTAAAAAAAATATAATTTAAATGAATTCAATATCTCCAAATTTAAATATTATGATTAAAGCTGCAGAAAAAGCATCTAAAACTTTAATTAGAGATTTCGGTGAATTAGAAAAATTACAGGTTTCAGTTAAGGGTCCTTCTGATTTCGTAACAAACTCAGATAAAAAAGTAGAAAAAATATTAATAAATGAATTAATTAAATCAAAAAAAAATTATTCAATCATAAGTGAAGAAACGGGAGAAATAAAAAATAAAGATAAAGATAATTTTTGGATAATTGATCCAATTGACGGTACAACAAATTTTTTACATGGTATTCCTCATTTTGCTATTTCAATTGCTTTAAAACATAAAGATGAAATAATTTGTGGTTTAATTTTTGATCCAATTAAAAATGAGATGTTTTACGCAGAAAAAAATAGTGGTACTTTTTTTAACAATCAAAGAGTGCGAGTTTCAAGCAAAAAGAATCTTGAAGAGTGTTTGTTTGCAACAGGAGGAAAAAAAGAAATAAAAAATAAATTAAATGTGAGAAAGTCAGGAAGTGCAGCTTTAGATATGGCATATGTGAGTTCTGGAAGATTTGACGGATACTTTCAAAACAATCTAAATATTTGGGATATTGCTGCAGGAATAATAATTGTAAAAGAAGCTGGAGGAAAGATTAATGAAATTAACTTATCTATCTATAACCAAATTCAAGTTTTTGCGGCTAGCAACAATATTTATCATAAAATGATAGATAATATTAATAACTTTTAATTGTTTTTCAATTTTCATTTGTTATAAAGCCGCTATGAAAAAAAATATACACCCTAAGTATCATAATATTAAAGTTGAAATGACAGATGGAACCAAATTCGATACAAAATCGACATGGGGGTCGGAAGGTGATACTTTAAAGTTAGAAATTGATCCAATTTCACATTCGGCTTGGACAGGTGGAAAACAAAAAATTTTGGACAAAGGAAGAGTTAGTAAGTTCAACAAAAAATTTCAAAATTTTAGATCTGAAAAAAAAAAATAAATGTCAGATGCACCTTTAATGCCACTAGCTACCGCTGTATGGCTTGTAGAAAATACCACGTTAACATTTAAACAAATTGCTGACTTTTGTAAATTACATGAAGTTGAAGTTCAAGGAATTGCAGATGGTGAAGTTGCAAAAGGAATTGTAGGATACAATCCAATAATTGCTGGGCAAATAACAAAAGAAGAGATAGAACTTTCTTCAAAAGACGAGATGAGAGCTTTAAAGATCAATGATTACAGTCTCAACATTTCAAATGAAGATAAAAAAATTAAAAAATATGTACCACTTTCAAAAAGACAAGATAAACCTGACTCTGCCTTGTGGTTAATTAAAAATTATCCAATTTTAAAAGACTCTCAAATATCTAGATTAGTAGGAGTCACTAAAAATTCTGTATTGAGCATCAGAAATAAAAGTTATTGGAATTATAACAATCTAAATGCTAAAGATCCTGTTGCCATAGGATTATTTTCTCAAAAAGATTTAAAAGATGCAATTGATAAAGCAGAGAGAAGAGTTGAAAGAGAAAAAAAACAAAAAGCAAAACAAAAAATAAGTTAATAAATATTAATAATGTTTATAGACAATTAAATTTTTAAATGATATTAGAAACACTTTTTTGGAGGATTTATTAAAATAGAAGTTAAAGATAATAATGTAGAGCAAGCTTTGAGAGTTTTAAAAAGAAAACTCCAAAGAGATGGTTTTTTTAAAATTATTAAGTTAAAAAATACTTATGAAAAACCATCTGAAAAGAAAAAGAGAATTTTACAAGAAAATATCAAGCGGGTAAAAAAGTTAAACAAGCTAAGAAATAGAATTTAAATATCGCGGGGTGGAGCAGCCTGGTAGCTCGCAAGGCTCATAACCTTGAGGTCGGCGGTTCAAATCCGTCCCCCGCAACCAAATTTTATTATATAAAACTAAATTTTAAACTTTGATTTTCTTGAATCTTTCAAAAACCCTTTTACAGTATCAGTTGTAAGTTTTTGGAATGATTTTCCAAACTTTTCAATTTTTTCAATAATAGATGGTGGGACTGTTATTATATGACAATTTAAATTTTTTGCCTGTAAATAATTGTATGGTTCTCTTGTACTAGCCCACAATATCTCAACATTATTAAATTTTTTTGCAAATGCGATACTATTTTTAAGTTCTGGTAAAGGATCTTTGCCAACATCAGACATTCTCCCTGCAAATATTGATATAATTACTTTTGTTTTTTTATCAATTTTTTTTAAAATATTTTTTGTTTGCTTTGCAGTGTAGACAGCAGTTATATTAAGTTTAATTTTTCTTTTATTTAACTTTTTTATTACATTTCCCATGAACATTCCTTTTGAATTAGTAACTGGAACTTTAACAAATACATTTTTTCCCCATTTGCTTATAATTAAACCCTGTTGAATCATTTTTTTTTCATTATCTGCAAAAACTTCGCAAGATACTGGTTTGCTAGTTATTTTAAGAATTTCTTTACTATAAGATTCATAATCTTTAGCCCCAGCCTTCCTCATTAAGCTTGGATTGGTAGTAAAACCTTTAACTATTTTTTTTCTATTGAATTTTTTAATTAATTCTAGATCAGCAATATCACAAAAAATTTTAGTCAATTATATATTCTTAATTATGTCTTCTGTCATTTTCTTTGCATCAGCAAATAACATTAAAGTATTATCCCTGTAAAATAAATCATTATCTATTCCCGCATATCCTGGAGAAAGACTTCTTTTTACAAATAAAACTGATTTGCTTTTTTCTACATCCAGTATGGGCATTCCATATATTGGGCTCTGTGGATCTGATTTTGCTACTGGATTAGTCACATCATTTGCTCCGATAACATATGCTACATCACAATTTGCAAAATCATTATTAATTTCCTCTAATTCAAATACCTCATCGTACGGCACATTTGCTTCTGCCAACAAAACATTCATATGCCCTGGCATTCTACCTGCTACAGGATGGATTGCATAAGTTACCTTAACTCCATTTTTTTTTAGTGCATCTACCATTTCTCTTAAAGCGTGTTGAGCCTGAGCAACTGCCATTCCATAACCTGGAACTATAATAACGGAAGATGCATTTTTCATTAAAAAAGCGGCATCATCTGCATTTCCACTTTTTACTGGCTTTTGCTCTTTTGATATATTTTTAGAAGTTTCTTCTGTAGCTCCCCATCCACCCAAAATTACATTAAAAAAAGATCGATTCATTCCTTTGCACATTATGTAGGATAATATAGCTCCGGAAGAACCGACTAAGGCACCTGTAATAATTAAAGCTATATTTTCTAAGGTAAATCCAATGCCTGCTGCTGCCCATCCAGAATATGAATTTAACATTGATATTACAACAGGCATATCTGCTCCACCGATTGGTATTATTAGAAAAACTCCAAGGAGGAATGAAATAATAATTATTGTCCAAAACAAAATATCTAATTGATTTTTACATAAATAAAAAATTAAGCAAATTAAGATCAGCCCTAAAAATAAATTTAAATAGTGTTGGCCAAAAAAAGTTATTGGAGATCCTGACATTATGCCTCTTAATTTAAAAAAAGCTATTACTGAACCGGTAAAAGTTATGGCTCCAATTGCTGCTCCTAAAGACATTTCGATTAAACTTGCAACTTTTATTTTTCCTGGTGATCCTAAATTAAATACATCAGGATTTAAAAAGGCAGATATCGCCACAAAAACTGCAGCCAATCCAACTAAACTATGAAAGCCCGCTACAAGTTCTGGCATGGCTGTCATTGGAATTTTAAAAGCAATAAAGGCTCCTATTGATCCACCAGTTAATAAAAAAAATAATAGATATATTAATCCAGTCGAAAAATTTCCTGCTGATATAATTGTAACAATGATAGCCATTGTCATTCCAATTATCCCATATAAGTTACCTTGCCTGGAAGTTTCTGGTGAAGATAAACCTCTAAGAGCCAAAATAAAAAGCACTCCTGATATTAGATAAAATATTGCTAATAAATTCGCTGAGATCATCTCTTATCTTTCTTTTTTTTTTTGTACATAGCTAACATTCTTTGAGTTACCAAAAATCCACCAAAAATATTAATTGCAGCTAAAATTATTGCTAAATATCCAAATATACTTGAAGTTTCAAAAATTTTTTCTGTACCACTGCTGGCTAGAGCAGCAATTATTGCTCCAACTATAATTACGGAAGATATAGCATTAGTGACGGACATCAAAGGGGTATGCAATGAAGGTGTAACACTCCAAACAACATAATATCCAATAAATATTGAAAGGATAAATATACTTAGTCTAAATATAAAAGGATCTATTTCCATATTATTTTACCAGAGTTTTGTTTATTATCTCATCTTCTAAATTAATATTAATTTTTTTATTTTTTTTATCATAAAGATTCATTACAAAATTAAATAAATTTTTTGCATATAAATTTGACGCAGAGGTTGGCAATTTATTTAAAATATTTGTTTCACCCAAAATTAATACTCCATTTTTCTCAACAACTTTATCGGCTTCGGTATATGCAGCATTTCCTCCTTGTGATGCTGCTAAATCATAAATTATAGATCCTGGATGCATATTATTAATCATTTCTTTATTAATTATTTTTGGTGCTTTCTTGCCAGGTATAAGAGCTGTACAAATTACTATATCAATTTTTTTGAGTGTTTCCAAAATTAAATTTTCTTGTTTTTTTTTAAAATCATCCGATGCTTCTTTTGCATATCCACTTTCGGTCTCTAAATTTTCTGATCCCTCGACTACTAAAAATTTACCTCCTAAACTTTCAACTTGCTCTTTAGATGCAAATCTTACATCTGTTGCATAAACTATTGCACCCATTCTTTTGGCTGTTGCTATTGCTTGAAGTCCAGCAACTCCTGCCCCAACAACCAATATTTTGGCAGCTGATATTGTGCCAGCAGCGGTCATCATCATCAGAATAGCTTTTTTATATAGTGCAAATGAATCTAAAACTGCTTTATAGCCAGCTAAATTTGCCTGTGATGATAAAATGTCCATTGATTGTGCTCTTGTTATTCTTGGTAGAAGTTCTAAAGAAAAAACAGATATTTTTTTTTTATTAACTCTTTCAATTTTTTGACGATTGTAATTAGAATTAAAGTTTCCTATTAAAATAGAATCTTTATTTAATATATCGAAATTTTTATCTTCTAAAAAATTTAATTGTAAAATTATATTTGATTTTTCTAATACTGTTTCTTTTTTTTCAATTTTACAACCTGCTTGAGTAAAGTCATTATCTGAAAATCCTAAATGTTCGCCAAATCCATTTTCTATCAATACTTCAAAACCATTTAAAATATATTTTTTAGAAATATCTGGAGTGATAGAAATTCTTTTTTCAATATTTTTATTCTCTGATACTGATCCAATTATCATAAAATAAAAATTTTATTTTTGTCTAGCTTTAAACTTGGGATTTTTTTTATTTATAATATATACCCTGCCTCTTCTTTTAACCATTTTAGAATTAAGGTCTCTTTTTTTTAGTGATTTTAAAGAACTAGCAATTTTCATAAATTATCTGAGTATTCATTTTTTAGCCTGGCAACGTCCTACTCTTCCGTGTCTTAAGACAAAGTACCATCGGCGCAGAAAGGCTTGACTTCCGAGTTCGGAATGGGATCGGGTATAACCC
>MDTG01148702.1_pt1 | contig 10776 bp, 10 predicted proteins | sample 811421 | NCBI WGS metagenome assembly MDTG01 (sample SAMN05326645, study PRJNA326480) | marine metagenome | isolation source: seawater | place: Pacific Ocean: South East | collected 2011
AAAAATGAATATATTGTAGTTTATAATGAGATTATTTAATTTTTTATTTTTACTACCTATTACAATCCTTGCTCAAGAGTTTAACCCTGGATTACTATATACAGTTTCAAATCCTCTTTGCTTTGAATCATCAGTAAATTTAAATTTTGAAACTGTTCCCACTGGGGGAATTAATGATAATTACAATTATCAATGGCAAAAATCATTAGATCAATCTAACTGGTCAAATATTGCAAATGCAAATAGTATTACATATACCACAGACCTTCTCACATCTGACACACATTACCGTGTCCTTGTTGAAAGTCAAGGAGTTACTTTAGCAACAAATGTAATCTCTGTATGGGTTCTTCCTCCTCTTGACCCAGGCGTTTTAACAAAGCCTGAAACATCTTGTGAAGGTGACGAAATACTATTAGATTTTTCTACTGGATCTTCTGGGGCTGAGTGGAATTGGGGCGGTTTTTTAGAATTTGACTATCAATGGGAACAACATAATTCACAAGGTAGACCATTTACATCTTTAGATAGTAAAGGATGGTTTGAAGTTGGTGGTGACTGGAGTATTTATAGCACAAATTTATCTCCGGGGTATTATTATTTCCGATGCCTAATTTCATCTCCTTATGGTTGTGGGTCTATGTATACAAATACCATCATGTTAAAAGTAGAAGATTGTAACTAATGGGCAATGAAGTCTAACATTTGCCATTACAAAAAATCTACTAGGATCTACTGTGAATCAAGTGAAGATGAAAACTTACTCGTTTTGAAAAAACTTTGAAATTCAAAAAAATAATTCTTACTCTATTTTAAAGTATAAGGCATTTTTTTACTAGCATTTCTCATGAGAGCATCAACCAATGACGATGGCGTAGTTAATAAGCCGCCCTGAAGTTTGTGATCATATTGCCATAGTAATGATTTATCTTCACAATTTTTAATAGCTATAGAAACAATTGCCTCATTTGTAGCACCATAAACTCCTGTCAATAAACCTAATGCTAAGGCTCCACCATTAGACATAGGTTTAGATAAATAAAAATTTGAAACAATAATCCCATCAACATTTAAAGCTCTGCAAATCTCCTCAGTAGCAAGTTCTTTAATATTGGTGTCCCCAAATGCTTTTTTATATTTAGAGTTGGTTTCTGAAACATCTTGAAAATTTACATTAAAATTATGTGTAGACTTTCTTGTTAACATCCATTTATATATTTCTTGTTGAAATTCATAAGCACTTGATTCTGCTGATGAATTCAAAGCGTTCAGATCATCATTTTTTCTAGCCTTATAAGAAACGTCTGACTTTAATATAGCAACAGTTTGATGATTTTGTGCAATTTGCTCACCATTAGGAGCCAAGTATACTGAAGCACAGCTTGATAGCAGAATTAATGCCAAGATAAGAATAGTGTAATTTTTCATGTTAAAAAAATTTATAAATTATATTATAATCTAGCCAATTTATAAAACATTATTGAATTAGTCGAATTATGTCTTAGTCAAATTATTCTTAAAAAGATTATATTTGATATAACTAATGCCCCTTGATATGAAAAAAATATTTTTATTTATCATGATATCCTATTGCTGTATTGCACAAACAGACGATGTGTGTGACTCAATATCCATAACAATTAACGACTATGATTTAATTAATAATACTATTAATCTTCAAGTTAATATGGAATACAATTCCTCTTATGTATTTCCATATGCCGGATTTATGATTACTAACGAAAATAATGAGACAATTGCTTCCGAATTGTTGGAATCTGCTAACAATGTATACGGTTTAAGTTCTGGCATGTCAGAAAATAGAGTTCTATATTTAACGGAGAACTCTTCCCTGACTGGAAATAGCTCTATACATTTGGTAAGTTATTTATTTGCTGGAACGCCTATGATAGAATGTTCCTGGCCATTTTATTATCCAGAAATGTTTACTAATATACCTGATGATAATTTTGAACAGTACTTAATAAGCGAAGGACTAGACAATACTCTAGACAATTACGTATTAACTAATAATATTAACTCTGTTGCAGAGCTTGACCTATCAGGATTAGAAATATTTGATTTAACTGGGATTGAAGCATTTGCTGCACTAGAATCATTAAATTGTTCTGAGACGGAGTTATCTGAATTAAACATAGATAACAATAATTTATTAACGCATTTAAATTGTTCGTCTACAAATATATCTAATCTAGATTTAAACAATAATACATCTCTTTTAAATTTAGACTGCAGTAATAATAATATATCTAATCTAGATTTGAGTAGCAATAATTCAATAATAAATTTAGATTGCAGTAATAATAATATATCTGATCTAGATTTAAGTAACATCTTATCTCTACAGACTGTTTCATGTCACCAAAACAACTTGTCTCAACTAGAACTCTCAAATAACACTTTATTAAATAGTCTTTTTTGTCAAAATAACAATATTGAATGTGTTCAAGTTGCTAGTGTTGTATATGCTAATATAAATACACTTGATTTTATTAAAGATGATTCTGCTATATGGTCTGAAGATTGTAATTATCCTCCTGCGACACCTTTTCAGGGTATTATAGTAGAAGAAATTGAAAACAATAACACTGTCGATGGACAAACATATAGAGTATATGCTAAAATTAATGAAGGTCGACTCAATGGATATTGGGCAAATGAAAATAATTATTCATATATTCAATCATCTACAAACTTTTACGTTGACCAGGCCAACTTGTGGGGCAATTTGCCAGATGAAATCGAAAATAAAAAAGTTCAAAGAGGCATAGATCCTGCCATTTTTGACAATACTCCTTCTTCTGAATTTACTAGTTGGCTCACATTAGGTGATAGTTATAATTCAGGAACAACAATATGCCCATATAATGCCGTGTTTCACAAGTCACAAAATTTTAACCTTGGTGTAAGTGAAGATGGCTCTGAATACTTATTGAAATATAATGGAACCGATGGAGAGTCTGGATTTGTTAAGCTTGCTGAAACAAATTACAATTATATAAATAGTAATTATATGTATTATAGTTCCGATTCCGAAAACGGATGGTTCCCATATGCCGGCAATCCTAATGGGTTGGTTCAAGGTGAATACTGCGAAAGCACCGTTGCTTACCCTAATGAAAATAATTTAGTATTACTATTTCAAATGACAACCTCTGGATCGATTTGTGGATTAATTAACCTAGAGGGAGAGGATGCTAATGGAAACCTCTGGAGCCAAAGTGGAATAGATTTTTTAATTGCAAACGGAAATTTAACAGACTGTGATGGCGAATGCATCACGGACCTTGATAATGACCTAGTTTGTGATGAAATTGATGATTGCGTTGGTGAATTTGATGAGTGTGGCACTTGCAATGGAAATGGGCCAGAATTATACTATGACTGCAACTGGAATTGTATAAATGACGCTGATGGGGACGGTTGGTGTGATGAAATAGAAATAGAAGGTTGTTTTAATCCTGTGTCTTGTAATTATAATTTATTAGCAACTGACATTATATGTATATATCCTGAAGAAGGATTTGATTGCGATGAAGTCTGTATACTAGATCTGGACGAAGATGGTATTTGTGACCCCATTGATGAGTGTGTTGGTGAATTAGATGAGTGTGGTATTTGCAATGGGAGTGGACCAGAATTATATTATGACTGCAACTGGAATTGTATAAATGATTCTGATGGTGATGGAACATGTGATGAATATGAGATTATTGGATGTATGGACTCAAATGCCTGTAATTATAATAGCGCTGCAACTGATAATGATTTATGTGAATATGCCAATACATGTGCCTATGGAAGTGGGACGTGGATGATGGAAAATTATCCGGGGCCTGAAACAACTATTTATGCTACGGGAGGAAATTGGTCTTTAAGTCCTACTACCCTATCTTATGAAACAAGTAATAATGGTTGGTATACTGCTGTTTTTGAAGATGGACAATTAATATCAGACTGTTACACTGGCCTTGTTAATATTTATATTGAATACAATACATCTATTGACTCTCTGGGGTCAACAAGTATCATCGGTGATATTATTTTTACAATATCAAATAGTGATGGAGCGAATGCAGTTAGTGTTACCACAGTAAGTTCACTAGATCTATTAACGGGCACTATTTCAGGCGAAATAGAATCTTTTAGCTGCGAAACATGCTCAGGTGAAACAGATGGAACTGGTTTTATTATAAATAACGACACCAATAACAATGGTGTTTGTGATGATGATGAAGCCTTCGGATGCACATATGAAATGGCTTGTAATTATCTTGATATAGCAATTACTGATGATGGCAGTTGTGAATTCCCTGGTGATCAATGTATTTTACCCGGTAGCTTAGGGCCTGACTTTGATTATGGTATTTTTAACTCCGACTGTGAATGTGTTGAAAACAATACTAACCTCATTGAGCAAGTTTCTTCTAAAAAAATTATTGCTATTATAGACGTTCTTGGTAGAGTTCAGTCTGCAGATAATAAAGGCATGTTATTGTTATATATTTTTGATGACGGATCAATTGAAAAAACATATATAACTAAGTAACATGCGATTACAATTATTTTTTCTGCTTATCCCTTTTTTATCATATAGTCAATTATCGTTAGATGATCTATTAACATTATTTGAAACAAATAAAAAACAACAAAGTACTCTACTTGATCATTGCGAATTAAATTATACCATAGACGAAAAGGTTAAGTTAAAACATTTTATTGACCATTACCACCATAAATCAGAATGGAGATATTATTCTAGAACATTTGAGTGTGATAAAGCTATGTATCAAATAGAATTACAGGATGCATTAATTATGGATGAAAATTGGTATCAAACTATTATAATTCAGACTCCTAAAGATGGTGCTTACTATCAACGTCTTTTAACTAGCATTAAATCCTCTTCTACATTTCAGGGACTTGTTACATGGGAGACTGCTTCTAGGCAGGAGGAACCTGGGATGCGTTACTTTTTAGCTAACACAAAAAGATCTAAAGTGTATCAAGGTTTTTTTATTTCTATCTTACCCTACTCTAATATTGAGTGCCTAGGACAAGATTGTATAGAAATTCGTATTAGCGCAAAGGGTTGGGAGCATTCTTATGACATGTCTAAGCAATTACTAGACAAAATAAAATAATTCATTATGAAAAAATATATTCTTATTTGTATAATTCCAATCCTGTCATTTGCACAAGAAACAACATTCATATTAGATTCTAATTTTGAACAACTTCTAATTGATTGGGGATATGATACTGACTTAGACAACTATGTTTTAAGTGAAAGTATTGACACCATTACAACTCTTGAAATAGCTGGTTATGAAATTTCTGACCTAACAGGTTTAGAAGATTTTTCTAATCTGACCTATTTATACTGCTATTCAAATAATTTGTCGGAACTAAATGTATCAAGTAATTTACTTTTACAACATTTATATTGTAGCAATAATAACTTATCTGAATTAGATATTTCAAATAATACTGCTTTAACTTACTTGTCCTGTGACAATAATAATATAGGCGAATTAAACTTATCTAATAACCCTGAAATAGTGTCTTTAATTTGTTTTGATAATAATATCTCTGAATTAAATTTATCTAGCAATTCTGAACTAACAACTGTTTCATGTGACAATAATAATTTATCGGAACTAGACCTGTCAAATAATCCGAATCTAACGTATTTAAATTGCTTTAACAATAATATATCCGAACTGGATTTATCTGCCAACAATTTATTGTCAGATTTATATTGCTACTCTAATAACCTATCTGAATTAGATATTTCAAATAATACTCAATTAAAAAATATTAATTGTGCTTCCAACAACTTATCATTTCTAAATACATCATTTAATACAATGCTAACATATTTAAATTGTAGTTGGAATGATTTATCAACAATAAGTATCGGGAATAATAATCTACTGAACCATTTGTCTTGTTACGGAAACATGTTAGCTGAATTAGACCTATCTAATAATCCCGCCTTAACTGATTTATATTGTTATTTAAATAATCTTTCTAGTCTAAATGTCTCTAATAATAACCAATTAAATAATTTATGGTGTTACGACAATAATATTGATTGCATTGAGGTCTGGGATTTAAATTATGCTATCTCCTCTCAGTCATGCGAAATTAATAATAATTGCTTTAAAAAAGATGACAATGCTGTTTGGTCATTGAATTGTAACTGCCCGCAAAATGAAGTCTCATTGACACTATATTGGGAAAATGGTTTAAATACAAATTTTAATGTTGAAGGTGATATTAATGGTTTACTCTTCTCGGACTCATTGACTACTGATAGTGGATTTTTAACCGCTTGCTGGCCTATTAACTTACAAGCTGATTGTTTCACAATTGACATTGAAAGCAATGAAAACTTTTTGTGGCAATTTTATTCACAAGATGTATTAATTTTAGAAGGCACCAATGAAAATACGATGTTTGGAGTAGAATGTGCAAATGGTTGTATGGATATAAACTCTTGTAACTACGATTTAAATGCATTAGTAGATGATGGGTCTTGTTTAAATCCGGGAGATGAATGTGTTTTAGAAGAAAACACTGGTGATGATTTTGAATATGGGATTTTAGACGAAAATTGTGATTGCATAAATACATTAAACATTTTTGAAGAGCCTAAAAAAACAAAACAATTATTAAATACGATTGATGTTTTAGGTAGACAAAACAACAATAGGGTAATGTCAAATACTAAAATGCTATTAAACATTTATCATGATGGTAGTGTAGAAAAATTATATCAATTTTAAAAACTTAATTTATGAAAAAACTTTTTTTGTTAATTTTTATTCCTTTTATAAGCTTCGGGCAATGCGAGGATGGTGAGTCTTCAATAGTTTTTTCTACTACTACTGGAGAGTGGGCGTATGAAATGGCTTGGGGATTATGGGATTATGACACTTGGATGGCAGGAAATCCAAGTCCTGATAATGCTATAGTAGCATTTCAAGGAACCGATAATTATGAAACAACCAGTGTTCAAGCCTGCGTACCTAGCACTGGCTGCTATATGATTGCCGCTTATGATAGTTATGGTGATGGATGGAATGGTGGTAGTTTACTGGTTAATATTAATGATTCTAAGAGTCCGCAAAGCTATGAAATGAGTGATGGCACATGGGCATATTGGAACTTTGAGCTTGAAATTAAATCTTGCAACTGGGAAATTCCTGGCTGTACTAACCCAGAAGCTGCAAATTACAATAGTTTAGCAACAATCGACAATGGCTCATGTATCGTCCCTGAGTTTTTTGAGTGGGATAAGCAACAAAGAGAATACTTTTTATACATTCCTGATAATTTACCTGAGGATGCACCATTGGTATTTGTTTTACATGGTTACTGGGGAGAAGGTTCAGATATGTTAGGATTGTTTGAAGAACAAGCAAATAATTTTGAATTTGCTGTTTGCTACCCAACCGGATTAGAGGATAATTATGGTACAAACCACTGGAACTCCAACTTTAATGAAATCATGACTAGTGTTGATGACTTGGGATTCTTATCAAATTTAGCCATCAAATTACAGCAAGATTATAATTTGAGTCCTGAAAAAACTTTTGCATGCGGCATGTCAAATGGAGGCTATATGAGTTGGTCTTTAGCTTGTAATGCTCCTGAAACCTTTAAAGGCATTGCTTCAGTAACTGGAACAATGAGCGGTCCCGATTGGCAAACATGCAACCCATCCATTTTAGTCCCTGTTATGCAAATTAGCGGAACATCTGATGACGTCGTTCCTATGGATGGATCTATGGGCTACTTAGATGAGGGATGGGGTGGCGCTCCAGACATATATACAGTTATGAACTACTGGGGCGATTTACATGGATGCTCGGAAAATGAAACAACTAATTGGCAATTTGATTACTCTACAGATTTAACTTCTTATTTTAGTTGTGACTATAATACATCTACAGAGCTTCGATTATACGTTTCTGATGGGATGGGACATACCTGGCCTTCCTATGCAGAAGACCAAATTTGGGAATTTTTTATGCAGATTGCAGCCAACCCACTGAATGTAAAGGAAAATTTTGGAGCAGAAAAAGTGTTGCTTAAAACCACTGATTTACTGGGTAGAACAGGCTACAAAAAAGGTTTTCAAATTAATATATTTGAGAATGGTACTGTGGAAAAAACATATATCATAAACTAATCTGTGGATAGCGAACAAAAACAGAAAATAGCTAAAACAATAGCTGCAGAGATAAAAAAAACTACTGAAAGTATTTTCGAGTATAAAAAGATGTGTAAACCTATATCGCCTGATGATGCAATAGGAAGAGTTTCTAGAATGGATGCAATTAATAACAAAAGTGTACTTGAGTCTGCATTACGAAAAGCTGAAAACAGATTAAAAAAATTAAAATTAGTTCAAAAAGAAATTTTAAATAAAGATTTTGGGATGTGTATTCGATGTAAAAAAGAAATTCCTCCAGCTAGACTTGTCCTTGTCCCAGAAAGTAAAAAATGTGTACATTGTGCCTAATAAAAACCAAATTATAATGAATAAAATCTTATTCTTCTTAATGATTCCTTTTATAACTTTTTCTCAAATAGGAGTCAAAATACAAACTAAAATAAACATTAATAGTATTGATAATAGTATTTATTCTGACAACCCATACTATAACCTTATCAATTCATCACTGGGACTTATATATGATTATAGTATTGATGATAAATCTAACTTTAGAGGTGAGGTGATTTGGAATGTTAGAACTATTTATGGGAAAACCAGTGATCAATATTTTCCAGCTTTTGCGGGTGATTATATTTTAGATCCTATCACTGGAAATGTAGTAATAATTGGAGATCATCCTGATTATACACTTACTAATCATACTCGAATTTTTAACCCATTTGATATTTATTTCGGATACACGTATTTAATAAGATCTGACTTAAATATTCTTCTTTCTCCTTATGCTTCTGTATTTAACACAAAAGCTGACTATGAATTATGGGAAAGTGGGATTTATTATCTTAATGAAAGCTACGGTTTTATCTATGACGAAATGGTTACTGTTAATCAATCTAAAGCAACTTGGCTAGAGCTAGGGTTAACCATTGGAGTTGACTATGAACTTCACTTAACTGATTTCCCTGGTTTGGCCGTTGGGTTAAGGGCGCCCTTAATTATTCGTCAGCTTAATATTAGTTCTAGGCACACTAACCTTAATAGCCCCGCTTTTGAGTCTTTACCTCCGATCAAACGCAGTATTATGCTATCAGTATCACGATTTTTATAAACTAAAATGAATAATTATTTCCTGTTAATAATACTACTTTGTACTGTTGTCAATGGACAAGACAACAATCAAGAAGAATATTATAAAAATGGTAATTTAAAATATAGTCATATTATTACAGATGCTGGAGAGGTTATTAAAGAATACTATAAAAATGGACAACTAAAATATCACAAAAACGATCCTCAAAAAACAATAGAAAAATATTATAAAAGTGGGCAATTAAGCTATATTCAATCTATTGAAAATAACGCCAAACATGAGGAGTTTTATGATCGTGATGGCCACTTAACTATAGTATTAATAAATGACCGCATATCCTTTAGTGTTTATGAAACTGGGCTTATCAAAAAAGATCATAATCATCATGAACATGGGCATGGACATGGGCATGGACATGGGCATGGGCACCATCATTAATTATTAATATTTTCTAAAAAAGATTATATTTGATCATAATTAACTTATTATCAACACCTTGAGAATAAAAAACCCATATTAAAGCATTTATTAAAATAGTGGATAATCTTTTCATTACTGGTTATAATAAAATATATGCGTCGGCATTTTATACATTAAATAAAGCCTGGATTACTGAGCAATGGAATCTTGAAAATTCTGACTTAAAAGACTTGTTGGATCCTGAAGATGCTATTATAAATAAAGGTGGGGAAATTTTTTTTGCAATAAATAAAAAAACACCTATTGGAACTGCGGCAATGATTCCTCATCAAAGTGGATTTTATGAGCTTGCTAAAATGACTATTAAAAAAAACTATAGAGGTCTAGGGATTGCCAATTTATTATTAGACAAGTGTATCTTCTTTGCAAAAGAAAAAAAGGCACGAGAAATCTTTTTAATTTCAAATAGATCCCTATTAATAGCTAGAAAATTATATGACAAATATGGCTTTAAAGAGGTTCCCCTTAATTCCCAAAAATATGAAAGAGGTGATGTGAAAATGTGCCTACGGTTGTAGTATATATTATTAATAAGTATGTTAATTATCTCTTTTTGAAAGGTAAATTTAATGGCTGGAATTAGGTTATATTTAATGTATTAAATTTATTTCCTATGAAAAAATTACTTCTTTTTATAATGGTCCCAATGCTATCTTTATCTCAAGATAGTGACTGTGGAGAAAGGCCGATTAAACCTATTCAGTCAGAAAGTCAAACAAAAACAGATTATAAAAAATCTACAGAATATATAAATTATAAAGCCGATTTAAAAATATGGAAGTCATGTATGAGCCCACGAGCAATAGCAGAGAAATATGAAATAAAAGCAAACGAAAATTATGACTGTGGAGACAAGCCTAAAAAACCTAAACAATTATCTAGCCAAACAAGCACCGATTATAAACAATCTGAACAGTATATAAATTATAAAGCTGATCTAAAAGCATGGAAGAAATGTATCAGTCCTATGGGGATGTCTGAAAAAGATGAAGAAAAA